>Ga0268262_10000035_pt1 | contig 150323 bp, 134 predicted proteins | sample TergutNc150P3_FD_190354 | JGI IMG/M metagenome (GOLD analysis project Ga0268262, IMG submission 190354) | Nasutitermes corniger P3 segment gut microbial community from laboratory colony in Florida, USA - Nc150 P3 (SPAdes) (version 2) | ecosystem: Host-associated > Arthropoda: Insects >...
CAGCAAGCCCTCCATAAGTTGCAATTGAATAATAATATGTATTTTTATTATTGTTTAGCTTTAAATTATTAACAAATTCAATAACTCTTTTAGGCAACCCCCAATAATAAGTCGGATAAATAAAGCCGACACTATCATATATTTTTATTGAATTGAATGGTTTTGTCATTGATATAATTTCACAATTTCCCATCTCTATAGAAATACTTTTTGCAACATATAAGCTATTTCCTGTTCCAGAAAAATAAAATATAATATTTTCCATGATTCTCCTCTTTTAGTTGATTTTATTATTGCTTTACTGCTTTGTCAATTATTATTTTTCAACAAATTTTAACCCCAATTGCACATAACGTATTGTATACGACAAAAATGGTCGAATAATACTTGAAATTCGTGTTGTATACGAGTCTAATGCACATGTGTCCGACACCATTTTTAAAACGCGATTAAGATGTATGCCAAAAAAAATACTTGAGTCCAGGCGGACAGCCGCGCGTGATGGAAAAACATCTTCTGTGGGTTAGGAGTTTTGCCAAAGGGAAAACTAAAGTCTTTACCTTTTTTTCTTTAGCAAAACCTTATGTTTTTTTATGATTGCTTGTATTTGGCAAAACTCCCGTGTTAAAAAAGCCGTAGGCTTTTTTAACACAGCGCGCGCGGCTGTCCGCCTGGACTAAATAAATTCTTGGGCATACATCTTGCCCCACTTAGAAATAAATGCACAACGCAATGTGATATCTTACGCTATTCCTCAGAATCGATGTTAATTATCTCTTCTTCTTCATCGTCTTCTTCGTATTCATCTTCGTCTACTTCGTCAAGATCGGAAAGGGCGCCGGTATCTTCAGTATTAAAGTAATCTTCCTCGCCTTCCGCCGATTCTTCGTAATAAAGAATACGCGAACAATAGGGGCAGAAAACATATTCCTCGCCTATCCTTACTTCATTGGCAAATTGGACGGGAAGAATCATGTGGCAGCCCATGCAGACATTTCCCTTTATCGCTACAATGCCGATTCCCATTTTATTCTTGATAATCCGCTCAAATTTAAACACGACTTCGGAATCAAGGTTTTCTGTCAGTTTGCTCTCTTTTTTCTTTAAGTTTTCAATTTGCTTCTTTTTGTCATTTATTTCCGCTTCAATTTTTTTTCTGCGCTCTTCCAGTTCTTTTTCCTGCTGTTCAATTAACGCCGTCTGCTGCTTGATTTGGTCGTTAAGTTCGCTGAGTATACGTTCTCTTTGCTGTAATTCTTTTCTGTATTGCTGTTCTTTTTCCGACGCGTCTTTAATTTCCTTATCAAGAGCCTCGTATTCTCTTTGAGTGCTTACCATATCCATATTTTTTTCGGATTTTTCCCTTGCCGATTCAACTTCTGCAAGTTTGTTTTTAAAGTCGGATTCTTCCGCCTTAACTTTTTCAAAATTCGAATTTTTTTCGATAAAGGTTTTCTTTAACCTGTTTAAAAGCTCTTCCTGAGTGTCCAATAATTTTGGAATTTCCTGGATGTTCTTTTCCAGTCCGATTTTCTCATAGATAATTTCCTGTAATGACCTGAGTTTGTCAAGGTCGTTTTCAGTAACCATATTCCCTCCTTTTAATGGTCCAAATAGTCCTTTAATTTTCGGCTTCTCTTTGGATGCCTTAACCTGCGAAGAGCTTTTGCTTCTATCTGCCTTATTCTCTCTCTCGTTACGTTAAAATATAAACCTACTTCTTCCAAAGTAAGCGAATATCCGTCGTCTAGCCCAAAACGCATTTTCAGAACTTCCTGCTCGCGCGCGGGCAGCGTTGAAAGAACGCTCCCCATCTGTTCTTGAAGCACTTTAAACGCCGTCTGGTTGGCGGGGTTTTCCACGTCCTTGTCTTCGATAAAATCACCTAACAGCGAATCTTCTTCTTCGCCAATCGGCGTTTCAAGACTGATGGGTTCGCGCGCGACATTTTTTACGGATTTTACCTTTATCGCAGGCCATCCCAGTTTTTCAGCTATTTCCTCGTCCGTCGGTTCCCTGCCAAGCGTCTGTAAAAGCTGCCTTGATTCGCGGACCACTTTATTTATCTGCTCTATCATGTGCACGGGCACGCGGATTGTTCTTGCCTGATCAGAGATGGAACGCGTAATAGCCTGCCTGATCCACCATGTCGCATAAGTAGAAAATTTAAAGCCTTTTTGGTATTCAAATTTTTCTACGGCTTTGATAAGGCCGATATTCCCTTCCTGCACAAGATCAAAAAACGGCAGCCCCCTGTTTGTGTATTTTTTCGCGATGGAAACAACAAGCCTTAAATTTGCCTTTATCAGCCTGTCTTTGGCGTTTTTCATCATTATGCGCCCGTGATAAATTTCAGAAGCCATTTGGTTAATATTTTCTATTGGTTCTTCAAATTCCGCCTCAAGAGTCCTTAATTTTTTATCCGTAACCTGTATAAGCCTGATTTTTTCCTTGATTTCATCCGATGACAGGCCTAGGTCTTTTTCAAGCTTTTCACGTTCTTCCTTAATGGTAAGATACCTTCCCATTGTGCGAAGCTCTTTTAGAGAATTCACTTTAAGGTGCTTTTCCAGCCGTTCCTGTTCTTTTATATAACGTTTTATTTTTTTTGACGCCACTATGAATTTATCAGAAAACGCCTGTATCTCCTCAGGATGCAAATGGGTATTTTTTACCACCTTCATTATCTTTTTGCGCAGACCTGAGCAATCCTTGTCTTCTTTGTAATCTATATCCTTTACGATTAACTGTTTTTTTAAGTCGATATAGTTTCTCAATTCAACCTGGATTGCGCGTAACGTGTCTTTGTAGAATTGGTTTAGCCTGCGGTATTCGGTCATGTATTCCGTAGTTTCTTTTTTGGAAAGGTTAAGCTCCCTAAAATCCCTTTTTGAAAAAGCTTTCTGCGCGATATTGTAGAATTCAGGGATTATCATGCCCGATCTTTTAATTACGTTCTTTACAATATTTTCGCCTTCTTCCATTTTTTTTGAAAGCTCAATTTCCTGCTCGGCGGTTAAAAGATGCTCTCTTCCTATTTCCCTCAGGTACAGCCTTATAGGATCGTCAACAAGGGTAGAGTCCTTGTTGTTTCCGCCCGCAGCTTTTTTCTTGCCCGCATCCTGATTTTTCTGGTTTTCGCTTTCATCTTCATCAGACGCGCTTTCTTCTTCCACCAACTGAACATTATTCGCTTCAAGAAGGGCGAGAACCTGTTCTATTTTATCGGAGTTGGTTATATGTTCAGGAAGGAAATCGGAAAGCTCTTCATAAGAGAGAGTCTTTTTTACCTTTGCGTATTCCAATAATTTAATAATTGACGGATCTGAAACTGCCTGTTCCGCCTCAAGCCATTGGTCTTTTTGGTTTGCATCAGAAATTGCCGGTTTTCTTAAAAAAAGCGCTCTGTGCGCCGGTTTTTTTATAAAATGTTTTTCTATCGGCGATACTCTTTTAGAAATTGAATTTAATTTATTTATCATTAGTTTTTTCCCTCAAGTTTTCTAATCTGCGAATCGATGTCTTTTTTTTCAGCAAGCAGCATGTCAATGTCTGCGCCTGCTGAAGTCCGCTCTCCTTCTCGCATTTGCGCGTTTATTTCCGTTAGTCTTTTCTCAAGTATTTTTTTTCTGATTTGTCTTATGCCGTCCTCCATAAATTTGCGCGAATCGCCCTTGAATTCGCCTGAAGTTCCCTTTTTCGCGATAAAATCACGTAACGCTTCGTCGTTAATCCTCTCAAGCAAAAAATCAATGCCGCTCTCATCATGTTTAAAACACTCCTCTAACGAGATGAAAAGTTCTTTTGCCGCAGGATCGTTTACATCTTTAATCTCCAACGAGGCGCGGAATTCAGGATATAACTCCTGATTCAAGGCAACATTTGTTAAAAGCCTTAGTTCGTCGTTTACCAGTATCTGAAGTTTTTGCTTTACTTCAGCCGGCTTTTCAGAAAAGTCTCTGTGACCCGTCAATTTCCAGTTTGAATATTCCTTCTGTACCGCGCTTCGCTCAATTTTAAAAATATCGGCAATTCGTGTGATACTGTCATCGCGTTCAATTTCTGAATATAAAGCTTCCAAATACGGAAACATAAATTCCACCGCGCGATTAACATCACCGCCAGCCGCAACATATTGAAGCCTGCAGCGGGAAATTAGGTATTCAAAGTCATTTATAATGAATTTAACAAATTTTTTCAATACCTGGTAGCCAAATTTTTGTAAAATATCCGCAGGATCTTTAATTTTTTCATTTTCTTTTACGTCAATTTCGTTTTCCAATCCTTCCTGAAAATTGACAAGAGAACAGGAAATCCCATTCTTTCGGCAGGTAATAATTGCCTTGTAAGCCGCTTTTTGCCCTGCTTCGTCGCTGTCAAAAATCAATATTACTTTCTCTACCCATCGGCTAAGCCAAAGAGCTTGCTCGTCTGTAAAGGCAGTTCCCAGGGGGGCAACGGAATTGACGATTCCCGCCTGATGAAGGGCTATTACGTCCATATATCCCTCCGCAAGATATACGGTTTTAGTCTTCCTCATCTCAGGTTTTGCGTGATCAATGGCAAAAAGGGTCTGCCCTTTCTTGTAAATTTCAGTTTCCGGGGAATTTATGTATTTCGGCGGCTCATTTCCGTCGTTTTGAACTGTTCCGGGCAGAGCCCGTCCCCCAAAAGCGACAATTCTTCCCTGCCGATCGGTAATAGGGAACATAAGCCGCCCGGAAAAGAGCGGAATTGTCCTGTATTTTGCGGAGAACAGCCCCGATTTAGTGAGAAATTCATCAGAATAGCCTTTTTGCTTTAAAAATTTATGTAAAAAATCCCGATTTGATGGGGCATACCCAAGTTTAAACTGTTCGATTACCTCTTTACTTATACTCCTGTCCAAAATATACTTCAACGCCGCCTTTCCTTCCTCTTTTTCATGCAGAAAATGCGTAAATGTAACCGTCGTTCTTTTATATAACTCATAAAGCTCTTCTTTAATTGAACTTTCTTCGCCGCTTTCAGCGTTTCCGCTTTTATCATATATAAGCTCTATGCTCATCTTCTGCGCAAGGCTTTTTATCGCTTCCGGATAGGTCAGTTTGTCCATCTCCATTACAAAACTGATTACGCTGCCGCCCTTGCCGCAGCCAAAACAGTGGTACATTTTTAAATCGGGGTCAACTTTGAAAGACGGCGTTTTTTCCTGCCCGCCTCCGTGAAAAGGGCATCTTCCCCACCAGCGCCCGCTTTTTTTTTCAAGACGGACATAATCTCCTACTATGGCGATCGCGTCCAGTCTGTTATTAACTTCATCAATAGACGCTTTGGATATAAGGGCCATTATGGTTTTGTTATAAGCTGCCCGGCTTTTATGTGTTCGTCATAAGTCCGGGAAAAATAATGTCTTCCGCTTGACACGTCTTCAAGCCGGAAATACAGATAATTTGTGTTATCCGGGTAAAACGCCGCCTTAAGAGCCGTAATTCCGGGAGCGGAAATCGGTCCCGGGGGGAGACCCGGCCTTATGTATGTGTTATAAGGATTGTCTATTTCAATGTCCACAAACAGCAAAACAGACGGATGAGGGCGTTTTTGTATCTCGGTTATAATATATTCAACGGTAGCGCATGATTGCAACGCCATGTTTATGCGGAGCCTGTTATAAAAAACTCCCGCCATAAGCGGCGCTTCCTTGTCTACTCTGTATTCACGTTCGATAATAGAAGCAAGAATAATTTTTTCATTTAGCTCTTGCGGGTCCATCTCAAGAATAGAAGGATTAATATTTTTAAGATTCTCGAAGAAATTATCCGCCATTGTAGTAATGACTTTTTCCGCCGGATATTCAGCCGCGAATAAATATGTATCGGGGAAAAGATACCCTTCCATTGAATCATTGGGTATTAAATACCTGCCGATTACTAACTTGTCTTTTGCCGCGGAAAGAAAATCCTGCTCTGAACAAATTCCCGCTTCTTCAATTAATTTTGCGGTTTTACCGAGCGTTACCCCCTCCGGAATAGTCACTTTATGTAAAACTTCCTGCCCTGAGATTAATATCTTATAAATGGCTATCTGGCTTGCCGGCATTGTAATTTTGTATTCCCCTGTCTTAATAAATGATTTATCAAGGCGGCAAATAATATTCCAAAAATACCTGTTGCTTATAAGTCCTGTTCTTTCAAGCCGTATTCCTACCGATTGCGAGCTTTCGCCTTTTCGTATGTCAATAAGGTAGCTGCCGTCTTCCGCCTGTTTAATTGCGTCAACCTGTGAAAAAACAGCGCTTCTTTTATGCGGCGGAACAGGAGCGTTAAAGTACATAATAACGCCGATTAAAACGGGAACCATAATTAGAAACAACGCTATAATCGTGGAGAATAATTTTATTATAAAATAAAAAATATTTATTTTTTTCTTATTTTGTTTAGCCAATAAAGTACCCTGCTCTAACGGAGCCTCCCTTTTGGGCAATTAAATTGATATTTCCAACCCTTCGTAAGCGAGGGTTAACTCAATACCTTTTAAATTCATCCTTTCCAGATACCATTTTGCGGATTGTAATATTCCGTAAAGTTTATGGTCATCGTAGGTAGGATCATGATGGAATAACACCATGTGCTTGATATTCCAGTTAGCTGAAAAATCCACCGCAAGACTGAAAGCGCTGTGCCCCCAGTTGTATTTGTCGATTGCTTCGCCTAACGTATACTGGCAGTCAATTACTATCATGTCGGCGTCTTTAAAGAACGCGGTATTTTCATCGTTCTTTATAAAATCGCCGGATGTCAGTTCAGTGTCAGTAGCGTAAATAAAGCGCTTTCCTCTTTCTGTCACGCAATATGCGTAAGAATCTCCCGGATGATTCATTTTTTTCATGCTGACATTACAGCCAAGAATTTCAACGTCTTTGTCCATATAATGAAACGTTTTCTTTGAACCCATTGTATCAAATGTTACGGGAAAATACGGGTGCAGCATTTGTCCGCTCAATATTTTTTCCAGATTGCCTGTAGGCGAGTAAAAATCCATTTTTACCGCCGGATTGTAACCGGGGCCAAAAAAAGGAATCCCCTGTATATGATCCCAGTGAAAATGTGAAAGAAAGACATGATATTGGCTGATTTTTTTATTTGCGCCCGCCTGCGCAATTCCCAGTTCGCGCAATCCCGATCCGCAGTCAAAAACAATACATTCGGCATTATCATCAAACGATACGCTGACGCACGGACTGTTTCCGCCTACCGTGCCAAACAGCCACGGCGGAAGCCCCGCTAAAAATTTTTCCCTGCTCTCGTCGCTTTCAATATCTTCGACAGTGATCTGTTCAATAATTGCAGATATTTTGCTCTTAATACAGGCAGGAGACGCAGGAGTCGGAATGGAACCGCGCACTCCCCAAAAATGTATTTTCATTAATATCCCCCTGTTTTACTGATTAAAGTCTCGCAAGAACGTGATGCGCATATTTTATCTATTTCTTCTTTTGTGTGCAGTTCTCCTGAATTCATTCCCGGACAACCGCCGGCGGCAATTTGCCAGCATTGCTCAGAAGCGATTATCGTTTCCCAAAACGGAAAAGTAACGCACTGTAATGGCCGCGCCTGATAAACAGTACAGCCGTAATCCCATAAAATACAGTCATTATTGGATTTTTCTTTTAAGGAAAGGACTTTACCTCCGTTCTTGTCCGTAACCCATCTGCAAAACGCGCTTATTACGCCGGTTGCGTCAATTTTTAACGCAGAACTCAATTTATTAATGTCTTTTTGTGAAAGAAACACAAATCCTGAATCGTACCGGCAGCATGAAGAACATCGTTTACATGAAAATCTAAGACCGTCAGCGTAAAATAGCTCTTTTTCCATTGTTAAAGTATATATAACACAAATTTTAAAATTTGTCTATTTGTCTTGATCTTTCTTGGCAAGTTCAATATTGTACCTTGCTTCTTCTAAATCCGGATTATATCTAATTGCCGCCTGCCAATCCGATATCGCCCTATTATAATCGCCCTTTTTAATATATATATTACCCCGCATGTTATAGGCGGCGGCGTTTTTTCTGTCAAGATTTATCGCCTTATTGCAATCGGCAAGCGCCTTGTCAATTTCATTTATTTCTAAATATGCCCGCGCTCTTATCGTATAGGCGACGGCGGAATTTTTCTCTAATTGAATAACATTACTGCTGCTTATTATTGCGTTATAATAATCACCCCGCATTATATATTCTAAACTGCGTTTGAAATGTTTAAGGGCTTCTTGACTAAATTCCTGCTGCGAATACGCGCAAGGAATTGAAACAAAAATAAATAAACATAAAAAAACAGTAAAAACAGCCTGTTTTTTATTCTTCATAAAGCCTCCCCAAAATACTATTTTTATATAAAATTATCAGAAACTAAAATTTCCCAACAACTCTATTATCATTATAACACTATTTTTAATAAGTGCCAATGTCTTTACGGTAATGTTTTTCCTTAAAATCGATATTTTCAACAATTTTATAGGCCGATTCAAGCGCAAGCTTTTTGGTTTTCCCCGTAGCTGTAACGCCCAGTACCCTGCCGCCGGCGGTTAAAAATGTCCCGTTTTTAAACTCTGTACCGGCGTGGTAAATAACAATTTCGCTATTTTTCGCCCCTCCCGCAGAGTCCAAGCCGCTAATTTCAAATCCTGTCTTATATGATACAGGATATCCTCCGCTTGCGAGCACAACACAGGCGGAAAAATCCTGTGACCAGTCAATTTTTACGCTTTCAAGCTTTTCATCCGTGACGGCTTCCATTATATCAAACAGGCTGGTTTTTAGAAGCGGAAGCACCGCCTGAGCTTCCGGGTCTCCAAAGCGGCAGTTGTATTCGATAACCATAGGGCCCTTATCGGTTAACATAAGCCCGAAATACAGACACCCTTTAAACGGACAGCCTTCTTCCCTCATGGCGCGGATTGTCGGCTTAAAGATAGTCTGTTCACAGATGGCGGCAATTTCCTGCGTATAGTGCGGGTTCGGCGCGATTACTCCCATGCCGCCCGTATTGGGGCCTTTATTTCCGTCAAAAGCGCGTTTATGATCCATTGACGAAACCATAGGGACAATTATTTTTCCGTCTGTGAAGGCAAGCACTGTAACTTCCGGACCTGTTAAAAATTCCTCTATAACGATATTACAACCCGAATCGCCAAACTTTTTTTCAATCATGATCGATGTAACCGCCTCAATAGCCTGCTCTCCGGTTTCGGCAATAATTACTCCCTTCCCTAAGGCAAGCCCGTCGGCTTTTATCACCAGCGGAAAAGAGACTGAATTTGATTTTACATAATTTAAAGCGCTTTCCGGGTCAGAGAAAGATTCATATGCCGCGGTAGGAATACTATATTTTTTCATCAGGTTTTTTGAAAAGACTTTACTGCCCTCAATCCTTGCCGCCGCCTTATTCGGCCCGAAACAACGTATTCCCTTTGCCTCCAGCGCGTCTACCATTCCAAGAGCAAGCGGATCATCGGGAGCGACGACAACATAGTCTATTTTTTGTTGAACTGCAAAATCAGTAACCGCGGCAATATCAACCGCTTTTATCTTGACACATTCCGCGTCAAAACTGATGCCTCCGTTGCCTGGAGCGCAAAAAATTTTGGTGATTCTTTCGCTCTTTTTTAACGCCTTAATTATCGAATGTTCCCTACCGCCCGAACCAATTACTAATACCTTCATCTTCTTTCCCTTACTTTATTCTTAAGAATTCTACCACGAACCACACGAACACCACGAACTTTTCCTCCGAAATCTTGTCGTTGTTCGTGTTGGTTCGTGTGGTTCGTGGTAAGAAATTTTGGATCAAATTTTTATTTCTCCTTTACAGAACATTTCTACAGCTTTGGGTAAGATTATCCACTCAGCCTCGCGCATTACTCTTTGTTGAAGAGACTCAGGCGTGTCGTCGGGGAGAACTTCTACCGCTTTTTGCAGAATGATTTTGCCGCCGTCTATTTCTTCGTTTACAAGGTGGATTGTCGCGCCTGTTATCTTTACCCCTTTATTAAGGACTGCTTCGTGAACGTGAAGGCCGTAAAAGCCTTTGCCGCAAAATGAGGGGATTAACGCGGGGTGAACGTTTATTATCCTGTTTTCATACTTTTTTAAAACCTGCGTCCCCAGGACTGATAAAAATCCGGCAAGGACTACAAGAGCGATATTTTCTTCAGATAACGCGGCGCAGATGGCGGCGTCAAAGTCTTCGGGGGAGGCGAACTTTTTTCTTTCGATTGTTACGGATTTTATTCCCGCTTTTTTTGCGCGTTCAAGGGCGTAAACATCCGGCTTTGATGAAATGACAAGGGATAATTCCCCCCCTCCAAGACCGCCGCTCTTCCATGCGTCTATCAATGCTTGAAGATTCGTGCCGCCTCCGCTTACCAATACCGCTATCTTAGTCAAGTAATACTCCGGATACGCCGTCTTTTATCTCTCCTATGACATATGCTTTTTCCCCGCAAGAGTTTAAAATGCTAACCGCCTCGTCCGCATTTGCCGCGGGTGTGATTACGCACATTCCAACGCCCATATTGTAAGTGTTAAACATATCCCTCTCGGGGATTTTGCCTTGCGCGGCGATTAGCCTGAAGACCGGATGAATTTCTACCGCGCTTTTTTTTATTATTGCGCCTACATTATCGCCGAAGGCGCGGGGGATGTTTTCGTGAAAGCCGCCGCCTGTTATGTGACATATTGAGCGGACTGGAGTTTTTTCAAGGAGGGCAAGAATTGATTTTACATAAATTTTTGTAGGCGTTAGAAGTTCTTCACCTAACGTTTTTCCGAGTTCGGGAAAATGTTTTTGCAGGATTTTTGGTTTTTTGTCTATTCCAAAAACTTTGCGCGTCAGTGAAAAAGCGTTTGAGTGTACTCCCGACGACGCGAGCGCGATAATAACGTCGCCGTTTTTTACGCTGTTTTTATCGGGTATTTTTGATTTTTCCACAATGCCTACGGAAAAACCCGCAATGTCGTACTCGTCAATTTCCATCAGTCCCGGGTGTTCGGCTGTTTCACCGCCGACAAGGGCGCAGCCTGCCTGCACGCAGCCGTCAGCGACGCCGCTTACAATTTTTTCAATTTTTTCGGGGATGTTTTTTCCACAGGCGATGTAATCAAGAAAAAACAACGGTTTGGCGGCGGCGCAGATTATGTCGTTGACGCACATTGCCACGCAGTCAATGCCGACAGTGTCGTGCCTGTCCATGAGCATCGCTATTTTTAACTTTGTTCCAACGCCGTCAGTCCCCGAGACAAGCACAGGCTGAGAGCTTCCCTGTTTTGGAAGAGCAAAAAGTCCGCCAAAGCCGCCGATGCCTTCGAGCATTCCTTCCGTTTTTGTGCGGTCAACGTGCTTTTTCATCAATTCAACCGCGCGATAACCTGCCGTAACGTCAACGCCCGCCGCTTTATAGCTTTCGCTATGGCTGTTTTTCATTTAATTTTTTCCTGAAGCTGTTTGTCTTTTTCAATTACTTTATTTTCCATGTCGAGCTTCATCACTACAAGTTTTTCCGCAAGAGCGTCGTCGCCCGTCGCAATTATCTGGGCGGCTAAAATCGCGGCGTTTTCCGCGCCGTCAATTGCTACCGTTGCGACAGGGATTCCCGGCGGCATCTGAACCGTGGCAAGAAGCGCGTCCAGCCCGTCTAATGTCGATTTTATTGGAATGCCAATAACCGGTAGCGTAGTATACGCCGCAAGCACTCCCGCAAGATGAGCCGCCATTCCCGCCGCCGCGATAATTACCCCAAAGCCGTTTTTCTTGGCGTTTTTGGCAAAATCCGCCGCCCTCTCAGGCGTTCTGTGGGCGCTCATTACATGCGCCTCAAACGGAATATATAAGTCTTTTAGTCTTTTAAACGCTTTTTCAATTACAGGCAGATCGCTGTCGCTTCCCATTACAATTGCAACTTTTTTCATGCCCCCTCCCAATATTAATGCTAAAGATTATTTAAAAAGAATTAACCACGAACCACACGAACCAACACGAACAGCGACCTGATGTGTGTTAAGAGTTCGTGAGTGTTCGTGTGGTTCGTGGTAATATTTCTCTTTTTTAACTATATCATTATTTGCTTTTTTTGAATACTGTCAACTTTTTGTATTATACAGTTACAAGTTCGGAGTGTTCTATGTTTACAACTTCATGGGTAATATCGGCTTTAGCGGTGTTGTCTCCAGAGGTTTTCGGTGAAAGACACGCTTCGTCATATTCACGCATTTCCGTTTCTGAAATAAGACCTAATTGAAATTCGGTTATTGCGTTTTGATGTATTGTTTCCAATATATCACTTTCGTATTTCATTCTAAATCCTCCTTGGTAATTTCAATAAAAATTCCGTTTCTCAGACGTTCCTCTATCTGCTCGTCTGTTAATGAAAGCCGTGTTTTAGCGTCAAGCTTGAACGCTTTCAATTCTTTCTCGCTTATGTTGCTTTTGTCAGACTTTGAAAAACCATACGAAAAAAAAGTACGGAATTCATTCCTAAAATACACTATAACACGTTGTCCGCCTGATTTCCCTTCACCTTGTCTGGCTACTCGTACTTTATATACATTTCCGCCTAAATTTGCGTCCGCTTGGTCTCTCTCAAGTTGCTCAACTATCTCCAGTAACTCATCGTCAGTAATGCCTTCTTTGATCGCAAAACGGCTGAAACCTGTATATTTGAACACTCTCACTTTTAGATAATAACGAAAAAATAGATATGTTTCAAGAGAACAATTTTAGTATTCCTCCAATACTATACATTTTTGCTATAAAATAGTAATATAATCCTAAAGAGGTTTTAATTATGAAAAAAATTGTAATGACGGTAATATTTTATACCGTACTGTGCGCGGCAGTTTTTGCGCAAAAAGAAAATGATTATAAAATTGACAACGATGGAATGATTACAGCTTACGAGGGCTGGGATAATGTGATTGCTATCCCTGCAAAAATCGGCGGAATACCGGTAAAGTATATCGGGGACGGTGTGTTTAAAAACATGGGTATTACCGGCCTTACCCTGCCCGCCGGTATTACTCATATTGGAGATGAAGCGTTTAGGGATAATAAATTAACAAACGTTACCATAGCCAACGGAGTTTACATTGGCAGTTATGCGTTTTCAAATAACCAGTTGACGAGTATTACTGTAGGTAACAATGTTTCCATCGGCAGCAGAGCTTTTACAGGCAACAAACTTACGAGAATTACCATTGGAACAAATGTTTCCATAGGCGACAGCGCATTTTCAGGTAACCAGTTGGCGAATCTTACGCTAGGTAACAATGTTTCCATAGGCAACAGCGCATTTTCAAATAACAAGTTAACGAGCATTACCTTGGGTAACAATATTTCTATAGCCTATGAAGCGTTTTCAAGTAATCAATTAACGAGTGTTACTCTGGGTGAAAAGGTTACCATAAGCGCAAGGTCTTTTTCAGATAACAAATTGACAAGCATTACTATGGGTAAAGACGGCTTCATAGCCGCTAATGCTTTTAATGGTAATGGAAATCTGAAAAACCTTGTCTTGGGCGCAAGCATTAACATTGAACGAAATGCTTTTGTTTTTTATGAATATTCAAACTCTGCTAACTATTCCTCGTACTATGATTATATGTGCAACAGCCGAAAAGCCGCAACTTATGACAACTTAGCGGTATATGCCGAAAAAAAAGAAGGAGATTACTCATTTATCCAAACAAAATATGGGGTGGTTATTACCAGCTACACCGGAAATGAGGGTAACAGGCTTCAGATACCCAGCAAACTGGGTGGTGTGGCAGTTACAGGTATTGGCGACAGCGCATTTAAAGAAAAGAATATTAGCCGTATGCAGTTGCCTGAAAGTCTTGTCTTTATCGACAATAACGCGTTTGCAAATAATCCAATGACAAGCGTAACCATACCCAACAGCGTTAAAGGCATTGGGAGTGGGGTTTTTGAAAATTGCGAAAAACTTACCAGCATAACAATACCGGACAGCGTTACCAGTAGCATTGGGAAAAGAACTTTTTACAACTGCAAAGACCTTACCAGCGTAACTATAGGGAACGGCGTTACAAGCATTGATGGTGGTGGGAATGCTAGTTATTTTAATTATGAGGGCTCTTTTAACGACTGCAGTAGTCTTACCAGCGTAACCATAGGAAACAGCGTTACCAGTATTGGGGATTATGCTTTTCGCAATTGCACCAGTCTTGCCAGTATAACCATACCGAACAGCGTTATCTATCTTAGCGGTTTCAACGGTTGCACCAACCTTACCACCGTTACTATACCGGACAGCGTTACTATCATTGGGGGGGGTGCTTTTGGTGATTGTAGAAGCCTTACCAGCATAACCATACCCAACAGCGTTACTATCATTGGGGGGGGTGCTTTTGGTGATTGTAGAAGCCTTATCAGAGTAATCATACCGGACAGCGTTACCGCCATTGGGGAATACGCTTTTTTCCAATGTACTAACCTTACCAGCATAATCATACCCAACAGCGTTACCGCCATTGGGGAATACGCTTTTTTCAATACTAAACTTACCAGCGTAACCATAGGAAACAGCGTTATCAGCATTGGGGATTACGCTTTTGACAGTTGCACAGGACTTACCAGCGTAACAATACCGGACAGCGTTACCAGCATTGGGGAACGTGCTTTCAGTTGTGACAACCTTACCAGCGTAACATTTCAAGGTACGATTACTGCGAGCAATTTTTCTAATTATTCATTCCGAGGCGACTTGCGTGAAAAGTATCTTGAAGGAGGTATAGGAACTTATAAGAAGGAAAACAGATACAATGAATGGACAAAACAGTAAGAAAAAGGGAAAGTTAGCGAGGTTAGTAATCTTACCACGAACCAGTACCTTTGGTACTTTCACTAACTAATACGAACAACGACAAACTGCGGACGTAAGGTTCGTGAGTGTTCGTGTGGTTCGTGGTAAAAAATTCTTCTCTTCTGACTATATCATTTTTTACTTTTTTTGAATACTATAAACTTATGAAGTACGTTTATTTAAGTCTTTGTTTTATATTCCTGTTCTTTATCTCTTGCACAAAACAGGAAGAAATAACGCTTTCTGAGCTTGAAAAGCTTGATGCTGAGGGGCTTGCGGAGCTTCTTGCCAAGACGGTAAATAAACCGTGGAGGGGAGAAGAATTTATTTCCGGAAAAGTGGGCGGAACATGGTTTACGGTTATGAATGAGGACCCAAAAAGTTTTAACCACCTTATCGCGGAGCAGGATTCTTCTACTTCTTCAGTAGTAAGTTGTATGACGGATTACCTGCTTGAATATAATGTCGTTTCAAGAGAGTGGGAGCCTCGTGCCGCGTCAGCACAAATATCAGTTGACGAAAAAAACGGCACTATGCAGGTCATCTTCACATTAAAGGATAATGTTTACTGGAGTTATTATAATTCGGATAAAAAAGTAAAAGTAACAAGCGATGACGTTATCTTTTGGTACAATGAAATAGAAGGCGATTCTGCTTTTCAAAGTTCAGGTTATTACGGGCAATTCTTAACTATGCCTGATGGCAGCGAAGCTCATATTGATATCAGCAAACTTGACGACCGGCGTTTTGTTTTTCTCTTTCCACGAATTATCGCCGAGCCGTATTTAATGACCAATATGCATTTTGGCCCCCGTCATGTTTATGAACCGGCAAAAAAACAGGGCGGCGTGGAAGGAGTTAGAAACCTTTTCAGCGTCGCCGTAAATCCGCAGACAATTCCTTCAATGGGCGAATGGTTTTTAATTGAATACACGCAGGGGCAGAGGCTTGTTTACAAGCGCAATACCGATTACTGGAAGAAGGACGCAAACGGAGTAACGCTTCCCTACCTTGAAGAAATGGTTATGCGGATAATTCCCGATGAAAACACAAAGCTTTTGCTTTTTAAAAACGGAGAAATTGAAAGTTACAGCCTTCGCCCGGAAGACATTGACGGGCTAATAAATAAAAGCGACGCAAGTTATACTGTTTTTAACAGCGAAGGTTCTTTAAGCGCGGCTTTTTGGACATTCAATCAAAATCCGGTAAACAAAAAAAAGCCCCAATATGAATGGTTTATAAAAACAGAATTCCGTCAGGCTATGAGCTGTCTTCTTAACCGCGACAGAATAAGCGCCCAGGTGTACCGCGGCCTTGCCCAGCCAAAGCTCAATATTTATCCCGAACCTAATCCGTACTATAACCCATCGCTTGTGCTGCAATACCTTTATGACACCGAGCAAGCTATTGAACTCCTGTCTTCCATCGGTATTAAAAAAGACAAAAGAGGAATTATGCGGGATTGGAAAAACCGTAAAATTGAATTTGACTTAACTATTAGATCTGAAAGTTCCGTTTATCAGGATATAGCGTCCATAATAAGGGATGAACTTTCAAAAATCGGCATCAAGGTTAACATCCGCGTTTTGGATTTTCAAAAACAAGTGCAGCAATTATTTTCAACCTTTGATTGGGATTCCATGCTGATGGGGCTTACAGGTTCAAATATATTCCCAAGTCAGGGGAGCAATGTATGGCCGTCGTCTTCTAACCTGCACATGTGGTATCCAAATCAAACTACGCCGGCTACGGAGTGGGAAGCGCGGATAGATTATCTTTACAACGAAGGCAAATTTACAATAAATACGCAAAAAGCTCAGGAAATTTGGGACGAGTTTCAATCAATATTGCTTGAACAATGCCCCATGATCTATTTAATGCGCTCCCGCGGTTTTTGGGCGTTAAATAACCGTTGGGATTTTTCAAATGTATATTTTGACAACTTAAACGGTTCTGAAACAAATTATATTTTCATTAAATAAGGAGTAGAAATAATGAAATCCCCCAGAGAAGTGAATATCGACATTAAACTTATTGATCTTGTTGACTCGTTTAAATTTCCAGATTTTGTAATGAAGTGTTTAAAACTGCTTCTTGCCAATGAGGAACTGCAATTTTCTCAGGAATACGCAAATACAGTTTCCATTATAAGGCTTGGATATAACGATCACGGTCCCGTCCACATGCGCACAGTGACGTATAACGCGGTGATAATGCTTGACTTATTAAAAAAAGCCGGAATAAAAACCAGTCTTGAATCGGACGGGTGCGGCACTTATGAAGACAGCTTAATCGGCGTAATGATTGGCGCAATGTTTCATGATCTCGGCATGGCGATGGGAAGGCAGAATCACGAATCGCACAGCATAGTTCTTGCCATGCCGATTATTGACAGGATTTTAAATCAAGTATACCCCGATGATTTGCGTAAAAGAGTCATGATCCGCGCGCTTGCCCTTGAAGGGATTGCAGGCCACATGGGCACGATAAACATTTCTTCTCTTGAAGCGGGAATAATACAGGTTGCCGACGGCTGCGACATGACCAAGGGAAGGGCGCGTATTCCGATTTCTATTTCTTCTCATTATGCAAAAGTAGGGCATATCCACCAATATTCCGCCAATTCAATTGAAGAGGTAGACATTACCGCGGGCGGCGAAAAACCCATCCGCATTGACGTAAATATGTCGAGCGAGGTTGGACTCTTTCAGGTTGAAGAAGTACTCATGCATAAAATAGCCCAAAGCACCGCCAAACAGCATATTGAGTTATATGCCAAGGTTGGAGAAGACGCGGCAAAAAGGTATTTATAATTAAATGTCAGGCAATACATTCGGCGAATTATTTAAGGTAACGACTTTCGGCGAATCTCATGGACAGGCTGCCGGCTGCGTGATAGACGGCTGTCCTGCCGGTTTGGAACTTTCCGTAGACGACATTGAAAAAGAGCTTGCCCGCCGCCGTCCCGGAAAAGTTTACGGCTCAAGAGATGAAAAAGACACTCCGGAAATTTTATCGGGCGTTTTTGAAGGGAAAACTCTTGGAAGCCCGATAACGATTATTGTCCGCAATACAAACCAGAACAGCCGCGATTATGACGCATTAAAAGATATTTACAGACCCGGCCACGCCGATTTTTCATGGGAAGCGAAATACGGTCTTCGCGACCATCGCGGCGGCGGCAGAACTTCCGGGCGCGAAACTCTTTGCCGCGTAGCAGCAGGTGCGGTCGCAAAAAAAATACTCGCTCTTCATGGAATTTCAGTCCTCGCGTGGTCGTCATCTATCGCCGGAATAAAGCAGCCTTCCCCCGGAGAGGACGGCTTTGACATTGAAGAAATAGAACGCAATCCTTTCCGCGTCCCAAGCAAGCTCGGCACTGAAAAAGCCGCCGCCAAAATAGAAGCCCTCCGCGCCGAAGGAGAAAGCGCAGGCGGCGTTATAACCTGCCTTGCAACAGGCTTAAAAGCCGGTCTGGGAGAGCCCGTCTTTGACAAACTTGACGCGCGCATAGCCGCCGCAGTAGTTTCAATTGGCGCGTGCAAAGGCATCGAATTTGGCGCCGGTTTCGCCGCCGCCGACATGAAAGGCAGTGAAAACAACGACCTGCCTTGCAATGACGGTAACGGCAAATTCGCCACAAACAACTGCGGCGGCATTTTGGGAGGAATTTCTACAGGGCAGGACATAATTTTTAGAGCGGCGTTCAAACCAACGCCTTCAATCAGAAAACAGCAAAAAGCTTTTGACAAGAACGGCAATATCAAAGAAATAGAAATAAAAGGCCGCCACGACGCCTGTATAGTCCCAAGAGCCGTTGTCGTAGTAGAAGCAATGACCGCCTTGGTACTCGCCGACTTTTTGCTTTTATCGCGCTGTACTAAGTTATAAATCTAACCCTTTACATTTTTCCCATTAAATTTAACCACGAACCACACGAACCAACGCGAACAACGACAAGATATGTTTTAAGAGTTCGTGGTGTTCGTGTGGTTCGTGGTAGATTTCTTTGGAAATTATTTATATAAGACCTCATTTTTAAGCCGATAATAGAAGAATATGAATGCGCTATTAATTTTATATGCCGGGAATCTGACTGGTACGGCTTATGAGAGTGTATTTAAGGGGAAAAACGCTGTTCTGGTGGCAACAGAGAAAGCGAAAAGCTTCCCAGGGGTGGGAAAAACTGTTCTTTTTGCCGATGCAAATGCCGATTTATCCGGTTTGACGGACATTCAGGTGGAAAAAAAAGACCTATGGACAAAAAGAAGCCTACTTGAAAGAATAAGCGAGCTGCAAAGTGATTTTGAGCTTATCTATTTTGCCTTTGCAGACTGCCCTTTTCTTGACCCGGTCCTCGCAGGCAAATTGGCGGAAAGGCACATACGCGGCGCGGCTGAATATTCATACGCCGACGGTTTTGCAAACGGTCTTGCGCCTGAGATTCTCTCACCAGGAACTGCGGGCATTTTGGCAAAAATATTGGGCGATGACGACGGGCCTGTGGAAAGGGACATTCTTTTTTCAGTAATTCAAAAAGACATAAACGCCTTTGACATCGAGACTGAAATTTCCTCTGTTGACCTTCGCTGCCATAGAATTAACCTGTGCGCGGATACTAAACGCAACTTATTGCTGCTTAAAAATTTTATCTCCGCCGCCAATGGCAAAATTCCTTCCGCCGAAGAAGTGGAAAGCATAGTTGAAAATCAGCCTGAAATATTAAGAACCTTACCCGCCTTCTACCCCATCCAGGTTTACGGCGGCTGTCCGCAAAAATGCGCAATCTGCCCCTATTCAATGTTTACAGACGCGATTGGGCGCAAAGATTTTATGGACTGTGAAAAATTCAATTCACTCCTGGATAAAATCACGGCTTTTTCGGGAGACGCCATAATAGACCTCTCACTCTGGGGCGAATTAAGCCTTCATCCAGAAAAAATGAAATTAATAGAAGAAGCGCTCCGCCGTCCTGAATTAGCCTTGATTATTGAAACTTCAGGCATCGGCTGGAAAAATGAGGAAATTGAAAAATGCGCCGAATTGTGCGGCAGTTTGGAAAAAAGCGCAGTTGCAAGAAAAAACGCTCTTGCCCCTCTCTCTTGGATTGTATCCCTTGATACTTCAGATCCTCAACGCTACGCGGATCTGCGGGGAGCGGGCTTTGCCGAGGCGGAAACTCTAGTTAAAAAACTTTTTACCCTGTTTCCAAACGACAGTTATGTACAGGCGGTACGCGTAAAAGGAGCGGAAGACGATATTGAAAAATTTTACCGTTACTGGAAAACGGCTTCTCCTAAAAAGGAAAAAAATATTATTATACAAAAGTACGATGATTTCTGCGGCGCTCTTGAAAAAAAACAGGCTTCCGATATTTCGCCTGTTACCCGGCAACCATGCTGGCATATTATGAGGGATATGCCCGTTTTAATAGACGGGGACGTTCCCCTTTGCCGTGAAAATCTTATGGTATTTAAAGGTGAAAAGGACATACTTGGAAATGTATTTGCTGATTCTCTTGAAGACATCTGGCAAAAAGGAGACAAGTATTATAATGAACAGTGCATGAAAAAATATGCAGGGCTTTGCGCGGGGTGCGATGAATACTATACCTACAATTTTTAATGAAAAAATAACCTCTTATACCGCTGTTGGAAGCAAGGAACGCGCCGCGTCAACAGGCATTTCCGCAGTTGTATTAAACCGTCCCGGGCAGTACCAGCCCAGAGCATTTTTTACTGATCTTGAAAATACCGGTTTTGATAATGTAATATCCATTGAATCCTGCGCGCCTCATTACGATATAGAAGAACTTTCAGGGCGTTTTCCTTTTGTACGCTTTATTCTGCCGGAAAAAGAATTAAATATTGGCGAACAGATCAACCTTGCCGCTTCTGAAATTGAAAGCTCGCTTTTTTTTGTTCTTCGCAGCGACATGAAAATAATTGCCGGAGGAACGGCAAAACGTATGGCGGAAAGATTAAGCGTCTGTGAAGATAAAGAGGCTTCTGTAACGGAAATTGGTTCTAAAAGACTCTGCACAGTCCCTGTGATCATGAATTCAAATTATGAGATATTACCGTCGCTTATAGCTCCAATGACGCGCCGCAGTAAAATGAAGCCTGTTTTTCTGGAACCGCAGAACGAAGGCGATTTAAGCCTGTACCCGTTTGACGGAGCCGGCATTTATGACAGAAAGCGGTTTATTCATACAGGCGGTTTTGACATAACGCTGAACAATTCATTCTGGCAGTTAATGGACTTTGGTTTTAGAAGCCGTCTTTGGGGAGAAGAAATCGCCCTGAGCCTTCAGTTAAAACTTTCCTATAACGGAGAATTACCCGCGGAAAACATTACAGTAGAAGAAAGCTACAGGCGTTTTTACATGAAAAATCTGGCTCCCGTTTTCAGAAACGATTATGCCCATCTTCCCTATTACCGTTTTCTCGCTTATCTGTTTAAATCCAAAGACGAATTTTTTTCATCATTGGAAGAATTCAAGGAATGCAGGAAATGGGTAACAAAAAACAAATTCAGGTGGATATGTGACGCCAGAGAAGTAACAAGGCACTGGGATTCAGCGTCAGAAAAAGCGGGGCGGAATTGACGGCTATTGTATTACAGGCAAGAATTGATTCATCAAGACTGCCGGGAAAAGCCCTTCTCTTACTGGACGGAAAACAGCTTGTTTTCCGGGTAATGGAAGCGTTAAATAATATTCCGGCAGATCTAAGAGTACTGGCCTGCACGGAAGACTCGCTTTCTTCTTTTACGCCTTTAGCGCAGGAAGCGGATTTTCAAATATTGGCGGGACCAAAAGAGGACGTTCTTGAACGTTACTGTCTTGCAATCCGCAAATATTCAATAGATAGAGTAATCAGAGCGACAGGCGACAACCCTTTTGTATTCGCAGACGCAGCCGCTTCCATTAACACGGAAGCTTCATCCATTAACGCAGATTATGCGGGCTTTTTAAATCTTCCCTACGGCGCGGGCGTTGAATCCGTTTCTTCTTCGGCTCTCCTTCGCGCCGCAGAGCAAGCCAATCTTCCTTCAGAGCGCGAACACGTTTGCCCATATTTATACAATCATCCTGAATTATTTTCTGTTTACCGTCCTAACGCTCCCGAATACTGGCATTTTCCCGATATGCGCATTACTGTGGACACTCAGGAAGACTACAACCGCGCGGCGGAATTGTACTGCGCCTTAAATAATGAGTCAAACAGATACAATGGGGAAACAATCATTAAAAAATATGCGGAGATATTCTATAAATGAATCAAGCGCCGATACTGATTGTTCCCTGCTGTGAAGAAGGCCGCGGCGGCGGCCACATAAACAGATGTATTACGCTGACTAATGATTTACGCTCTGCAGGACGCGAAGCATATTTTTACTTACAAAAAAAAAATGAAAAAATCGCCAATCTTCTGCGACTAAAAAATTTTAACGAGTCCTGGATTATTAACAGCGGACAAATCAACCGCCCCTTTGGACTCGTCATTTTAGACCGTTTCCAAACCCCGCATGATGAATTTCTGCGCTGGAAAAAACTCGCTCCTGTAATCGGAATTGACGAAGGCGGCCCCTGCCGCGATAACTTTGATTTCCTTATAGACATATTAATCCCTGAAAACTTTAAAAAACTGTCCGCGAATATCACTTCCTGGCGTTTATTGAATTTGCCTCAAAAAAGAAAAACCGGACAGGATGCAAAAAATTCAACATTAAAAATTTTAATCAGTTTTGGACAGGAAGACGCCGCTGGCCTTGGACTCTTGACAGCAAAAAAACTTGCAAAAAGCAATTTAAAAGAAGCGGAAATTTCATTATTAAGAGGCGGATTAAACTATTTTGAATACCAAATACCAAATACTATAAAAGTACTGAACTCCATACCGAACCTTGCGGATCACCTCCACGAATACGACATTGTAATAACCCACTACGGCATCACAGCCTACGAAGCCCTATACGCAGGAACAACAGTCTTGCTCGACCACCCCACTCCCTACCATAAAAAAATCGCCAAAGCCGCAGGTTTTATAGGTATAAATCAAATCAAGAATTTTACCACGAACCACACGAACCCCCACGAACAACGACAAGCCTTCGGACAACAACACATAACCCCCTGCTCTCGTCTTACGCCAAGCAATGTATCTCTCGCTCATTCCTCTTCGCTCGCACATGGTTCGTGTTGTTCGTGTGGTTCGTGGTTAAAAACTAAAGAAGAAAGTCTTTCTATTTTAATCAATTCATTTTCCCCGCAAGTGAACAGAACCTGTCCTGTATGCGGCGCAGACACACTGTCACGCAGTTTAGCCCGTTTCCCTGAGCGTACATACCGCCGTTGTTCAAGGTGCGGCGTAATTTACATGGACAGAACCTGTCCGCCGCCTATTGAGTATGAGAGGGAGTATTTTTTTGAATCGTACAAAAAACAGTACGGTAAAACTTATTTGGAAGACTTTCCCAACCTTGTAGCGACGGCAAAACGCCGATTAAGGCATATTTCCCAAAGACTTCACACAAAGAGCACGAAGGGACAAAGAACACAAAGGGAAGAGGAAAGCGGGGGTACTCCTATCCTTCTTGACATCGGCTGCGCTTATGGGCCGTTTCTTGCCGCCGCAAAAGAAGCAGGCTTTTCTCCTTTTGGAATTGATCCCGCGCAGGACGCGGTACGTTATGTGCAAGAAACACTCAACATCCCCGCCGTTCAAGGTTTTTTCCCAAACTGCCAACTGCCAACTACCCACTCCCCACTCTACGACGTTATCACCTTATGGTATGTTATTGAACATTTTACAGACTGCCTTCCCGTATTAGCTGAAATAAAAAAACTTCTAAAACCCGGCGGCATTTTAGCCTTTTCAACGCCTTCGTCTTCAGGCATCAGCGGGCGCAAATCACTTCGCAAATTTTTAGAAAACAGCCCCGCCGATCACTTTACAATCTGGTCTCCCAAAATGTGCAAAAAAGCTCTTGCCCTCACCGGCTTTAAAGTAAAAAAAATACTAATAACCGGCTACCACCCTGAACGTTTCCCTCTTTTTGGAAAATTCGCAAAAAGCAAAAAAAGTCCTTTATATTTTCCGCTTATGGCTATCAGCAAAATTTTTAGTCTGGGAGACACTTTTGAGGTTTACGCAAAAACAAAATATTAACCACGAACCACACGAACATCACGAACTTTTAGAACAAGTCATGTCGCCGTTCGTGTTGGTTCGTGTGGTTCGTGGTAGAATTTTAGGAGATTAATTTATGAAAGAAAAATTAATAATACTTGGCGCCGGAGTCATGCAGGGGCCTGTTATCAATATCGCGAAAGAGCTGGGATTCTACGCCATCGCTCTGGATGGCAGTTCTTCCGCGCCGTGCATATCCCTGGCGGATCAATTTGAACAAATCGATTTAAAAGACAAAGAAGGGATAGAAGCGTTTGCCCGCTCAATTCAAAGAACAACAAGCCGCCTTGGAATAATGACGGCGGGAACTGATTTTTCCGCCAATGTCGCGTGGGTAGCGCAAAAATTAGGGTTGCCCGGCATCCCCTATGAATCCGCCCTTAACGCTTCAGATAAATCAAGAATGCGCGAATGTTTCAAAAAAGCAAATCTGCCCTCCCCAGACTTTATCACCATTACCGTTGCAGACTTGCCGCTTTCTCCCCATTCTCCCCTACCCACTACCCACTATCCACTGCCCCCTTCCCCCTTCCCACTGGTAATTAAACCCGTAGACAACATGGGAAGCCGCGGCTGCCGCCGCATTGACAGCTTGGAAGAATTAAATGAAGCGGCAAAAACCGCCATCGGCTTTTCAAGATCCGGCCGCGCAATTGTAGAAGGTTATATGGAAGGACCTGAGTTTTCCGTAGACGCAATTGTCTACCATGGAGAAATCACTATCTGCGGCCTTGCGGACAGGCACATATTTTTCCCGCCGTATTTTATCGAAATGGGACATACAATGCCCACTATTATAGAAGAAGAAAAACAAACCGCGATTCTTGACACATTCCGCGCGGGGATTCACGCTCTTGGGCTTGCGGGAAAAGAAAACATAGGCGCCGCAAAGGGAGACATCAAACTGACGGCTAAAGGACCGATGATTGGAGAAATCGCCGCGCGGCTTTCAGGAGGTTATATGTCGGGCTGGACATACCCCTATTCATCCGGCGCACTGCCAATCAAAGGGGCTATTCTTGCGGCAATGGGACGCAAGCCTGAAGGACTTATCCCAATAAAAAAATGGACGTGCGCCGAAAGAGCGTTTATCTCTATCCCTGGAACCGTCAAACAAATCATAGGTTTGGAAGAAGCCAAAACCGCAAACCACGTTAATGACATTTTCCTGCGAATCAATGAAGGCAGTAAAGTCTCCTTTCCTGAAAACAACGTAACAAAATGCGGCAACATCATCGCCTCAGCCGAAGACAGAAACACCGCAATCCTTGCCGCCGAAACCGCCGCCCGCTCAATCCTTATCAGGCTAGATCCAGCGGACTTGGAAACTAAGGAATTTATTTTGAATTTGCCTCACGCAGAGGCGCAGAGACGCAAAGGCGCAGAGAAATTATTTCCTCCTAATGCCTTTATTCTTCCTTATGAATTAGAAACCTCTCTTTCGCACGTTGAAGAAGACTATCTTCCAAACAACAACTCTGCGCCTCCGGAGCCCGCTTTCGCGGGCATGGTCTGCGAGAGTAAATTCCTAACCATTTCCCCATTCCCCGAATTTACCTCCTCAAATCTAAAAGACTACATGGGCAGAAGCGTGGAAGAAGCCCTTAACGCAGTGCGATTATTAACCGGTTTTCCCCTTCCGGTAAGCTCTGAAAATGCCGAAAATATAGTAAGACTTGGCAGATCATTCTGGAGCGCGTTTATTCGCGGCTCTTATCAGGGCGCTGTCTGCTACATTGATAATTTGGGAGTAAAAATTGATTCAAAATCACAATGATAACAGAACACTGAAATCTCTCTTTGTTTTTATTATTCTTATTATTCAATATATGCCGCTTTACGCATTCTCCATTGATGAAACGTTAAACACAATAAAATCAATATCTCCGAATGAATCAGTACAATTCCGCTGGGATCCTTTATTTAGGGACGGAAGTTTCAATTTAGGCGATCATTATGGGACATTTTCCGTTGCAAACCGCGAAGGAGAAACAGGGTTTCTTGTGTTTGATAACCGCGAACTTTTTAATGTCCCGCTTCCTTACAACAGCAACGGAAATTTGGTGTTTCCTGAAAATTTTGTTTCCACGCTTAAAAACACATTTCTGCGCCTGCATGAAAACGATATGTCGCGTTTCCGCGTCGCCGCCATTATCATCGATCCCGGACACGGCGGAAAAGATTCGGGGGCGGCGGGGAATTTAAATGTCAACGGAAAAACTGTTAAAATTTATGAAAAAGACATTACTCTAAAAACCGGTCTTGCTTTAAGGGACAGGCTTGTTTACGCGTATCCCGATAAGCGCATTTTAATGACCAGGGATACCGATATTTACCCCACCCTTGACCAGCGCGCGGAAATGGCCAACGCCGTAACTGTTAAGGATAATGAGGCTATAATTTTTATATCAATTCACGCCAACTGGAGCGCCAATTCTTCCGCGCGCGGTTATGAAGTTTGGCACATAACTTCGGGTCAGCGCAGAAAACTTTTAGACTCTTCCAAACATAATTATTCTTCTGATATACACGCAATCTTAAACGCCATGCTTGAGGAAGAATACACTACGGAAAGCATCCTTTTGGCGGATTCAATACTATCGGGTCTTGATAATACCTTCGGCAACACCATGCCTTCCAGGGGCAGAAAGGCAAATGATTGGTTTGTCGTAAGAAACAGCCGAATGCCGGCGGTTCTTGTGGAACTTGGCTTTATATCCAACCAGCAGGACGCTCTTTTTATGACCAGTGAAGAAGGCTTGAATAAATTTACCGATTCATTGTATAATGGGATAATCAATTTTATTGGTATTTTTGAACATTAAGGAAAGGTTATAAAAACGCGATGTTTAGTTCAAGTGCAAAATTCCGCCTGATATTTATCGTTATTTTAGCCGGTGTGGCAATATCAGAATTTTTCATTTTAGGGCTTGCAAGAAGGACTTTTGTGTTCTATACTAGTAATGAGGGAGTTATATCCGTAGAAGACCGGATGCTAAAGCGTTCAGAGTCACATGAAAGTGATATTATCCGTTATACGGAGGAAATGCTTTTAGGACCGGTTGCACCCGATTTATTGCCTCTTTTCCCCAGGGAAACCAGGCTTAAATCGTTATTATACCGAAATGGGGTGGTTTTTGTTGATTTTTCAGCCGATGCCGCCCTGCCGCCCATAGAAGGGGGAAGAACGCTTGACAACTTCCATACCTTCAAAGCCGGTATTTTAAGGAATTTTTCGTATGTAAAAGACGTGCGTTTTTTTATTGACGGAAACGCAATTTACATTGAAGAATTTTGGCCTGAAACGGTTGTAATTCATAGGGAATTTTCCGATAATTAGAGGTAGAGGAAAATTCAAAAATATTGAAAATTTAGTATTTTGTCGTTGACAAAATATTAATAATTATATAAAATGAGGACTAACAAAATTTTTGAAAGAAGTGTATTAAAGGAGCTTTACATGAAAAAGATGCTCATTCTAGTCGTAATTGCGATGATTGCGGTTCCGTTGTTTGCGGAGGAAGGCGTGCTTATCGACTTCACTACCCTTAAAGCGGATATTCATGTCAATAGTAGTACTAATGACAACAGTGATACGCCCAACCAAAACCGTCAGACATTGATGGATTTTGCCCATGTTGCAGGCGGCAGTTTCACACCCCAGCAAAAGAAGTTTATGACAACATCGCTGGCTATTAGAAACTGGGAGGTAATTTTGGCGTCTTCATCAAGAAACGTTCAGAATACAACCAACAGCTATACAAAAGAAGCCAAATCCAAGGAATATGATGTTGTAATGGGCGTCAGGATTCATTTCCCGGTAGAACCGTTCAATTCATGGGCGTTAATTAAGCCGCCGTTTGACATTCCTGCCTTTGAAGAGACAAATGTCGGCGCTGACGGCACTATTAGCCCGATGGATGAAAGTACCGGCGTAACCAACATTAAGAGCCGTTTTGAATCCCAGGAAGACGGAAAACCGGCTTATGGCATTATCAAAAATGTCGGGGTTATTAGAGAAGTGAAGGTAAATGTTTATGGTCTTAATTTCCCGCATGGCTTATCAACTATTCTTATTGACAGTATAGGAAATGAAAAAACCGTATTCATGGGCTATCTCCAATTTGACGGCTGGCAAGAGCTTATTTGGAGAAATCCCGCTTATTTACAGGAAATCAGAACCCGTGATCTTAGAATTATTCCTCTCTATCCTTTTAATACGCCCTATATAAAATTCGGTGGATTCCTTATCCAGCGTGATGCTGCAAGGTCCGGCGGAGATTTTGTAACCTATTTTAAAGATGTAGCCATTATTTACGATTTGGCAAATCTTGATACAGATCGCGACATTAACGACGAAGCTACATGGAACATCATTCAGGTTCGTGAAGAAGCCCGCAAAGTTTGGGAAATGGAACGTTTTGGACAGAGTCAGGTTCTTCGTTATCTTGAGCAGTCCAAGCAAGCCACAGAGCTTCCTTTTGATGATCCTTCAAGGCAACAAAAGCCACAGCAGTAAATAAGTAAAAGAGCCTCAAGGCAATTTTTCGAAATGCTGTCTGAAGACATTGTTTTCAGACAGCTTTTTTTTATAAACATAATGGAAATTATAGATAAAGAAAATCATATTCCTACTCCTGAAAAAAATAAGTTATTAAAAGAATATAAGAAATATCTTGAAATACGCAATTCTATTGTTAATGACCTTAAGGTACTGACAGATAATGTTCTTACCTCTCTGGATTCCAATCCTGTCGTAAGCGGCAGAATTAAAAATTTTTCAAGTTTTTTCTCTAAATATATACGCCTTTTAAAAACAGGCGAAAAAAATCCTCAAATTACCGACCTTTTGGGCGTTAGGGTTATCTGTCCTTTTATCGAAGATTTACAGGCGGCAGAAGAACTAATTAAAAAGTATTTTGAAGTAACTGAACGCGAGATAAAAGGGCATTATTCTTTTCAGGAATTCTGCTATGAATCAATTCACCTCTTAATCAAAATACCCCAAGTCCTTATTAATAAATACGGTGATCCGGGAATAAAAATAGCGGAGATTCAAATACGTACCATTCTTCAGGACGCATGGGCGGAAGTTGAACATGAACTTGTTTATAAAGCGGAATTAAACCCTTTTGACGAGCCTATGAAAAGAAAACTTGCGGCCGTAAACGCAAGCCTTTCTTTGGCTGATATGATTTTTCAGGAAATTAGAAGTTATCAAAGAAAATATAGTAAGGAAATGAGTAAAAGGCGGGAAAGTTTTTATCAAAAAATTGAAGAATCTACAGACGATCTTCTTTTTGAATCAGAACAGCCAAAAACTGTCTCTTCTGTTATTGAGAACGACATTGCCTCTATACAGGATTACAATAATTCAATTGACGATTTATTGGTTAAAGCCCTGTCAGCCCATAACCAGAACCGTTTTAATGAGGCTATCAGCCAATATACAAGAATTTTAGAGTTAAAGCCAAATGACGACAATATCCTGTCTATTATTTACAAACACCGCGGAATGGCAAACTTTGCCTGTTCATGTTATAACGAAGCAATAGAAGATTTTACCAATTCTCTTGAACTTGACAAAAAATCGTATAAGGCGGCTTATTACCGCGGCGTTGTTTATTCCGTTATCAAACAGTACTCACATGCAATAGACGACTACACGCTTGCGCTGTCAATAAATCCATATCAGCCGTACTGCCTGTTCAGGCGCGGGCAGGCTTACTACCACATCGGCGATTATCCTCAGGGATTGGCTGACTGCGAAAATTCCCTTGCTCTTGAACCAAATAATAAATCAGCTTGTAAATTTAAAGAACTTCTTCTTGATAAATTGAAAATGTAATGATCGAGGAGAGAATCGAACTCCCGACCAGTTGCTTAGAAGGCAACTGCTCTATCCACTGAGCTACTCGACCTTGTGTCATTATAAAAAAATTAAAGAATAAAGACAAGAGTAAAATAAAAACCACGAACCTCACGAACGCTCACGAACTTATACTTCATATATTGTCGTTGTTCGTGTAAGTACCGAAGGTACTAGTTCGTGTGGTTCGTGGTAAATATCTTTTTATATTTACCTTACTCTTCTACAACAAGCTCTGCATGGTCAAAACCATCGTGAAGAGGGCGACGGTTTCAATAACGCCGATGGCGGAAACGTACTGGGCAAAACCTTTTCCGGACTCAGCCAAGGCATCGGCGGCGCATGCGCCCGCTTTTCCCTGGAAGACTGCCGAAAACGCGATTGCTACAGCAGACGCGATACTAAAGCTAAAGTTCAGCCAACTGTAATTACCGGAAGTCGATGCGGCGCCTTTTATAGCTCCCATCATAATGTAAGCGTAGAAAACCTGCGTTAACGGAGCGCCGATAAATACCAACAGCGTCATGGGAGCGGGTTTATTTGTTAAATAGCATTTTTTCCACGCGCCAACAGCCGCCTGCGCTGCGGTACCAATGCCGAACCCTGAGCCAACAGCCGCAATACCGAGAACCAACCCGGCTCCTAATAATCCTAAATTATTCATACTTCTCTCCTTAATAAGTATTAAATTTTCTTTTCTTTAAAAGGCTTGTAAGCCGTGCCTGACCAGGCAAGACCCACATGCCCTGAAAATTCCAATGTGTTAAGACGTACTCCGTGAACCAGTACCGATAATACGTTAAGCACCATATTTAACCCATGTCCGAAAATCAGCAGTATAATTCCCGCGAAAATCAGGAAACTGCCAAGCATCGGACCCGCCATGCCATTAATTGTTTGCGCGATAGCCGCTCCGGCAAGTCCTACCGCCCAAAGCCTGATATATGACATTATATCAGAAAATACGTTTACTACTCCAAGAACAACACTAATGAAATTTTGACAACTGGTTAATATTGATTTTAATATACTGCCTTCATATGAGGAGAAAATAAAACTTAAAGCAAATCCGCCGCCAATTAAGTATATTGTCATGGGCATAGGAAAAACAGAAATTTGCCTGTCAGCGGTGCTGACAATTAAAAACAGCACTACATTATACATTCCCAATAACATTCCGATTGTTCCCAATTCCCCGAATATTTTTAATGATTTGCATTTAAATATTACGACAATGTGCGCAATTATTAAATGTACTAACGCAAGGGAAAAGCAGAATACTTGCAAATTTTGACTTACTATCGCGTCGTCTGTTTTTGCCGAAGAAATATAAGACAGTGAAATATTTTTTAAGAAATCAGGCAGTAATTTTGTATCCATTGCGAACCATGAACATGTAAGCACGCCCCATATTGTATTAAGCAGACCCAGCAATAAAAGCATTTTTACCGCGGTTGATACGGCCTTTCTGTTTTTTAACGCGAGAATAATGCCGATTATTGCCATAGTTGTAATAATCAAACCATAAGCCGCGTCTCCGAAAAGCATGGCAAAGAAGATACAAAAAAAGGTTAAAAAAATCGGCGATATGTCAACTTCGCGGTATCCGGGATTAATGTCAAGGAAGTTTGTAATGGGGGTAATAAGCTGTACAAATTTATTGTTCTTTAATTTAGTCGGCACATATTCATCAGTTTCAGGCGGGTCTTCTGCGGATAACGCCCATCCGTTCTGAGACGCGACTTTTTTTACAAGCGCAAGATCTTCGGCCGGCACATAACCTGTCAGCCAGCAAAGCCCTTGATTAGCGGGAAGGTCATCCACTTTATTAAGACCTGCGACCGCCGTTTCAAATTCAAGATCATACTCAACCTGTTCCATTTCTTTTAACAAAGCCTGTTTACGATCCGCATAATGTTCTAATTCTTTATCTATTTCTTTTAATTCAAGATTATATTTTTCAATTTCATCTTTGTATTCGTTTAAAGATTTTTGCGGCAATTGAAAAGGAGCGGCATTAGGTATCATTTTTTCAAAAACTAATATGCGTACAATAGTTTTATCGCTTTTTATTTTGATATATTTAATATCTTTATCCAGACGGTTAAATAAATCTACAGGCAATTCATAAAGATAAACAGGCAGTGTTTTTGATATTTCCTCAATTATTGTAGGGTTAAAATTTCCCCATCCTTCTATGCGTAAAATTTCCCTTCCAATTATTGTTTCTCTTTCTTTTATCGCTTTGCGTTCATCCCCTATTTTATTCATCAAATCGGGAAGATAAGGCCTAGGTTTTGCTTTTACCGCTTCATACGAATACGGCGACTCATCATCCGTGCCGAAAATATCTTCGGCTCTTCTTCCCCTGTGAAGCCCGATTGGTTTTTGTCTGCGTTCAATTAAAGGGCCTTCGTCTTTGCCACGGGGTTTTTTCTTTGGAGGTTTAAAATCCTGAATTAAGCCTATCGCTGTTTCTACTTTTGTTTTTCTTTTTAACGCGCTTGAAGTTGAGTCTAAAGGAATATTTCTTTTTTCAAGATGCACAACGCCGGCCGCGCGAAGTTTTTTAATAGTTTCCTCATGGGATTTATCCTGTACCAAGAGGCATATCTTCTTCATCGGTACAATCATAATTCGACCTTCCTTACGCTTATATGAATCAGGCTTTTTTTCATTGTTTGCCCGCCAATCCGCTCTTCGCGATTTTGCCCCGTACAACGGCGGCTGTCTGCTGGTCGCCCAGGTAAACTTGAATCTTTTTTATATTGTTTCTTGATTCGGGGATTTTTATTTTTTCAAAAAGATTAACGCGCTGGGTCGTTGTGCGTAGTTCTTTATCAAGCCTTCTGCGCTGTTCTTCGACAATATCCATTTCCATTTGTAAAAGGAGCGCCTGTTTCATACGGTCAACCGCCAAATCAAGCCAAAGCGGGGTTTTCAGGAAATCATAAGTAGCAATTTCAAAATCCGCGCCTTCAAAAACCGGAATTGAAACACCGGCAATATTTCCGTGGCTTGTCCGCACGTCCTTAATTTTTAATATTTCTTTTGTAAAAATACCGGTTTCTCCAAAAACGCCAATCCATGATTTAAATGTTTCGTCCAACTGCTCTTCGGAAATTTTCAATTCTTTCAACCGCGCGTCGGTAAGCCTGATTTCACCTTGTAACTGCTGCTTTTTCAGCATCAGCGTCGGCAGATAACGCCTGTACATTTTAAGAGAATCTTTTTGTTTTTTTAGCTCATTCTTTGTGAGCTTGATTTTTGCCATACTACCCTATTCTTTTTTCGGCCAGAATTCATTTATCAATTCTGTGCGCAAGCCTGTTTCTTCTTTGTTAAAACAATCCGACAAGATTTCCCAGCCTAAATCCAGCGCTTTTTCAAGCGGAATATTGACTGAAAGATCCATCATTCTTTTTTCAAATTGGACGCCGTATTTTAAGAGTTTCTCGTCCCAGGGAGTCATTATAAAGCCCATTGCCTTTTTTTCCAGAGTGTCGCGGAAAGCGGAATAAAGCTTGATCATGCCGTCCATAAGGGCGCGGTGGTCTTTACGCGTCTTGCCGTTTACCTGTTGTTTAAGGCGCGATAGGGAGCCAAACGGCTCAATACGGCCGTTTTTAAGATAATACTGGCCTTCAGTAATATAACCGGTATTATCCGGCACCGGGTGTGTTACGTCGTCGCCCGGCATTGTTGTAACCCCAAGGACTGTAATTGAACCTGCGGTTTCAAAGTCAACCGCTTTTTCATAACGGCTTGCCAACTGGCTGTACAAGTCGCCGGGATAACCGCGGTTGGAAGGAACCTGCTCTTGAATAATAGAGATTTCCTTCATCGCGTCCGCAAAGTTTGTCATGTCGGTCAAAAGAACAAGCACGTCCTTGCCCTGCAAGGCAAATTGTTCGGCGACGGCGAGGGACATATCGGGTATCATAAGACATTCAACCGTAGGATCGCTTGCCGTGTGAACAAACATTACCGTACGCGCAAGAGCGCCGGCGTTTTCCAGAGTGTCTTTAAAGTTAAGATAGTCGTCGTATTTTAAGCCCATTCCGCCAAGGATGATTACGTCTACTTCAGCTTGCATTGCGATACGCGCAAGAAGTTCATTGTACGGCTCGCCGGAGACTGAGAAAATAGGCAATTTTTGAGAGACGACCAATGTGTTGAACAAGTCGATCATCGGGATGCCCGTGCGGATCATTTTACGCGGAATAATGCGCTGAGACGGATTTACAGATGGACCGCCAATTGGAATTTTGTTTTCCGTTAATTCGGGGCCGTTATCGCGCGGTTTGCCTGAGCCGGTGAACACCCTGCCCATTAAATTTTCTGAAAACGCTACCTGCATGGGGTGTCCCAAGAAGCGGATTGTATCGCCTGTTGAGATACCGCGTCCGCCCGCGAAAACCTGAAGCGATACCGTATCGCCCTGAAGCCTGTTTACTTCGGCAAGAGAAGTGCCGAATACCGTATCGACTTCCGCCAAGTCGCCGTAACGGACGCCGTCCGCCTTGACTGTAATAACGCTTCCTGTTATTGATTCAATCTTGCTATATACCTTGTTCATAATTCCCGCCCTAATAAATAATTTTTTCGGCTGTCTTATCAAGACCCTTGGATTGACTCTTTACCGCCGATTCAATTTCAGCTTCAAGTTTGTCAAAACGCTCACTCTTCCATGGGCTGCCGTTATAATCCAAGAATTTTTGCCTGAGTTTGTTAAACCATGTGCGCGCTTCATTCTTGTCCGTAAAAGTAAATATGGAGCCAAGAATAAACAACAATTTGGCAAAAACATATTTTTGTCTTTCAGGTTTGACCGCCGCGTCTACTTCGTCAAATGAATTTTGCTGGAAATATACAGAGTCGATAAGATCGCCCTTTAAGAAAATAATGTAGTCTTCGATGCTTGTTCCTTCTTCGCCGACAACCTTCATCATCTGCTCGACTTCCGCGCTTCTGCGCAAAAATCCGTGCGCGTAGGCGACTTTTTCGCCTTCAATAATTCCCTTGTATTTTGACCATGAATCAAGCGGGTGAATGGCAGGGAACTTGCGCGCGTCTGAGCGTTCGCGTGATAGGCCGTGGAACGCGCCTACGACTTTTAATGTCGCCTGCGTTACAGGTTCTTCAAAGTTACCGCCCGCCGGGCTAACCGTTCCGCCGATTGTGACGGAGCCCAAACTGCCGTCGCGCAGGCGGACAATACCGGCTCTTTCGTAGAAGCTGGCAATTGTTGATTCCATGTAAGCGGGGAACGCTTCTTCACCTGGGATTTCTTCCAAACGCCCTGACATTTCGCGCATTGCCTGCGCCCAGCGGCTTGTGGAGTCCGCAAGCAGCAGAACGTTCAAGCTCATCTGCCTGTAATACTCGGCAAGCGTAACCGCCGTGTATACGGAAGCTTCGCGCGCGGCGACGGGCATTGAAGACGTGTTACAAATAATGATTGTCCTTTCCATGAGGGAACGGCCTGTTCTTTCGTCTTTTAATTCGGGGAATTCTTTTAAGGTTTCCACGACTTCGCCGGCGCGTTCACCGCAGGCGGCTACAATTACTATATCTACGTCCGCAAAACGGCTTGTTATTTGCTGAAGGACTGTCTTGCCCGCGCCGAATGGTCCGGGGATACAGTAGGTACCGCCGCGGGCGACCGGGAAGAAAGTGTCGATAAGACGGACGCGGGTAACCATCGGTTCCGCAGGTTTAAGACGTTCTTCATAGCAGTTAATAGCTCTTTTTACAGGCCAGCGGAAACTTAAGCTTACGGGAACGGCGTTTCCCTTTTCATCTTTAAGCTCGGCGATAGTTTCGCGAATATTGTAACTACCTGCGGGCTTTATCCAGGAAACGGTATAACTGCCGTAAAGGTTAAAAGGCACCATAATACGGTGGGTAAAGGAACCTTCAGGCACTGTCCCCAGCGTATCGGCGCGTTCTACTTTATCGCCGGGTTTTGCCTTTGGCGCAAACTGCCACATATTGGATACCGGCAGAGCGTCAAGATAAACGCCCCTTTCCAGAAAGTATCCTGCGGCTTGCGCCAGTTGGGGAAGCGGGTTTTGTAGGCCGTCATAAACCTGTCCAAGAAGACCGGGGCCTAACTCAACCGACAACATATCCCCTGTAAATTCAACTTCATCGCCAATGGAAATACCTTTGGTAATTTCAAAAACCTGAAGTTGGCTTATCTCGCCGCGAATCCTGATTACTTCGCTTTTTAGCCGTTTATCGGCGACTTTTACATAGCCGACCTCGTTCATGGAGACAATTCCGTCAAAACGGACGCTTACCATGTTGCCGTTAACGGCTGTCACTATTCCTTTTGTTCCAATCATTTAGGTTCCCCCGGGGAATTTTGCGCGCTTTCCAGAATGGAAGCGTACAATGTTTTATATTCTGCAAATCCTTTTTCTGCGTTAAAGACTTGCCGTCTTTCAAGCAGTAATAATTTTAAGTAATAAGCATAAACATTGTTTATGCTGAAATACTCATTGCCTGCAATAGCGTCTATGGCGTTCCATCGCGCCTTATCCAGTAAAATCTCGCCGTCTAACGGAGATTTTTCGTCTACGGCTTTGGAAGCGGCAACGGCCGCCTCTTGCGGAAAAAACGGAATGTCAGTTACCGGAACATCTTTCTTTAATTTCAGCGCCCTCTCTTTTGCAAGATTCATTCTAAGGGCGCGTTCCCAATTCCGCCAGTCATTGATAAAAGCGCAATCACAGGAATCGTTTGAAAACACGTTATCAAAAGAAAGATACTGCATAAATTTTGCGTCGCCGTCATCTAACAGATTCGCGGCCATCGCTTTAAAATTTTCAGAAGATATTGGCGGTTTTGTTCCGTACATGAGAGAAGGAAGCTGGGCTATAAAATAATAATATGATCCCACCTTTTTTATTCCTTTTGCTTACTTTTTTAAAAGTTCCGCCAACTTAGGATTTAAATAAGCTGAAAGCTGTTTTGCGACAGCTTCAGATGAAAAATCGTAGTAAACGGAACCTTCTTTATTTGAGATATGAAAACCGGAAGCTAATTTGCGGTTAGACTTTAGCTCAACGCCCTTTGACAGTTCGTTCTTTAACTTATCGTTAAAGTATCCCTGTAATTTGGAAAGCTCGCTTTCCGGCAGGATTACCGCAAGGTCTGTGCCGCCCTTATCAGCCCATGACTTAATCAATTCAGGCAGCGCGTTTTTCAGTACGTCTTCGTTGTAATTCGCGTTTACCTTTTCATTGATTATCTTGTTAAGCAAGGCCTGGACTTCATCTTTGAACGCTAAAATAAGGTTGCGTGAAGCCTGCTCCAAAGCTGCAATCCCGGCTTTTTCCGAACGAGCCGCATCCTGTTTGGCGCGTTCAAGTAAATCGTCCGCTTCTTTTTTTGCGGTTTCAACGATCCTGCGGGCCTCAATATCGGCCTCAGCCTTGACTTTATTCGCCTCTTCTGTTGCGGCTTTAATTCCGTCTTTCTTTATCTTATCGATAAGTTCCTGAACCTGAATTTCCATAATTTCCTCACCTTACTTAATAATAATAACATGCCTATAATAACATATAAAATCTTTATAGTCAATACCAAAAAACATTATTGAGTACATAAATGCATTAATTGGATAAAATAATTTATCTTCTTAAAAGTAGTTATCATCCTCTGATGAATAGGTTCTTTTGAAGCCAGATTTATTTCCCTCCAATTTACAAGCAGTTCCGGGTGCTTTTTTTCTACATCTTCAATAAGATTTTTTAGATGTTTTCCTACGATAATAAGCCCCTGAACAGCCTCATTAATAATATCATAGGCTTCATCGTTTACTTTCCCGACTATGCTGTTTATAGTCCGCGCCTGCGTCGGATCCCTATCTATCCTGAGAATTCCAGCCCGTAAACGGGATCCATCCTGACCGTCTTCTGATAAAACTACGTCCAGATCGCTTATTGTTGCCGATGTATCCTCTATTCTGTGGAAAGCGTCGCTCATTTCCCGCGCCATGGTATTATTCGTCCATTGCCCCCGGATAAGCAAAATATCGCACAATTCCTTGATTTCCTTCCTAATATAGTCATCCATAAGGGCTTTTAGGTAATTTAACCCCTCGGCATATATATAACAATCAACATTTTTCCTTCTGAAGACCTCGTTTAGCTGTACCGTGTAATTTTCCAGTCTGGTAAGGTCGGAAGATTCAAAAACCTGCTTGGTCAGGGCGCTTATCTGGCTTGCTTTTTTGGCGTTATTTATCTTCGTAATGAAGGCAAAAGCTTCATTTTTCTTAGCTTCCAGCCAAACATCGCCGATTGTTTCGTTAAAAACAGTGTGTTTAAACTGCCAAACAGGGTTTCTTAGAGTGTATTGAATCATTAATTCAAGAATTTTTGAAGTATGGACTTCCCTTAGCGTTTTTATCATATTATTGAATTGGTCGGGGATAACAAGATCCTGGCCTTCACATTCCTTTAAAATCTTTAAAAGCCCATTCCAGTCTTCTTCAGGTCTAAGAGCATGGGTAGCCGATAAAAAGTCGCCTATTTGGTCAATTATCAGAATAGTCTTAACTGCGGGGAATTTAGGCTCCACTAGGAAGCTGCCGTCGGCAAAATGATTGTCGAATTTTTTGAAAAAACCGGGGAAATTATACTTTACCAATTGATTTAGGGCAGACGCCAACTCATACCTGTGGTTTACAGTACTTATATGAACATTGTCAAATTGGCTGGTCAGTAAATCCACATCCGCCTGAATAGCCTTTATCAGTTCTTCACCGTTCATTGTTTTCAGCTTTGATTCAAGATACGCCGTATCCAGCCGTTTTACTATCTCTTTTATTTTAGGGTCAATGCATGATTCTACGGTTAAATGCCGTAATTTTGCCATTTTTTGCTCATCTTTCATGAACAATTTGATTGGATAAATAGTCTTATAAACAGAAAATAAGAATGATAACAACGAAGGATCAGCTTCCTCTGTTCTAACTTTGAAAAATTTAGCATATTTGCTCTGACTCAGTTCTTTAGCTATGCCTTTAAGCATATTCTGCTTTTCATCAGTAAGTCCTTCGCCGGAAAAGAAGGAGAATACTTTATCCATAAGGTCTTCAGCCATATTACACCTCTGTTTAATGTTAGCGTATTTTTATTAATTAGGCAATAGTATAATTTAAAACAGGTAAAACTGCCGACTGTTTTTTTTTGAAAAAAGAGTTATATTTATTAATGTTGTATAATTTTATTTTCTCTAAAACCCTATTGACATATATAGTAGAAATATAAGAAAATTATATTATTAGGTCAAAAAAGCGGTTTTTTTTACAACAATACTAATTATTAAGGAGTTGTGTCATGACAAAACGAATAATAGTAACCGTATTAACGGCTTGCCTTGTCTGCGGCGCGGTATTTGCACAGAATGCAAAAACTTTAGCCACTCAGGGGCAAGATCACATGAAGAACGGAAATTATGCTGAAGCGGTCGCCGCATTTGAAGCGGCAATAAAACTTGATGCAAAGAATAAACAATACCCCAATTTATTAAAAGAAGCGCAGCAAAAAAGAATGGAAGAAGCCTTTGCTCAGGCGCAGAAGCTTTATCAGGAAGGAAATTTTGAAGAAGCGATAAATATGTACAATGCGGCAATCAGGTACGCGCCTAATGGATATAATACCCGTAATATACAGACCCGCAGAAATGAAGCGCAGGAAGCTCTTGCGCACGCCAAACAACAAGCCGAACTGGAAGAACAAAAAGCGCTGGCTGAACAAAAAAAAGCGCATGAAGAGCAGCAAAGACAGCTTGCAGAACAGCAAAGGCTGCTTGAAGAACAGGAAAAATTGGCTAAGGCGCAGGCGGATAGGGAACGCACCGAGCAGGCCAGACAAACAATTCTAAAAGGAAATGAATTATTTATTGGCGGCAAATATTCCGACGCGATAGCCCAGTATGAACACGCGGTTAATTCAGGAGCCATAACAACGGCAGAAATTCACGAAACCAACCGGCTTATCAAGGAAGCGCAGGAATTACAAACAAAAATGGCTTCATATAACAGGGCTTTAAAAGACGATGATTTTGACGTTATACAGAACACAACCGCCACTATTACAATCACTAAATATAAAGCTTCAGAAAGTAAAACATTAAATATCGGCGGAGTAAGCCACACAGTACATTTTGGCATTCTTAACGTAGTAATACCCGCAAAATTGTATAACGTTAATGTAACAGTTATTGGAAATGAAGCTTTTAAGAACTGCGGTATAGTAACATTAATTATTCCTGATACGGTTACGGAAATCGGCTATGGCGCTTTTTACGGCAACAACCTTGAAAGAATTACTATAGGAAGAGGCATTAAAGTAATAAAAGGCGGAATTGCGCAGGGACGAATAGAAGTCAGCGAATTAGGCGCGTTTGAAGGCAACAAGAGTCTTACAGAAATTTTCATTCCCGATACAGTAACGGAAATAGGGGCAAGGGCTTTTAAAGACTGCGGACTTAAAAGCGTAACAATCGGCAAAGGGGTTACAATTATCGGCGAGAGCGCTTTTAGAAACAATCAATTGCCAGTAGTAACATTACCTGCCGCTATAAAAACTATCCGCCGTTTCGCGTTTCATCAAAACCAGATTCAGTCTTTAACCCTTCCAAACGGCATTTCGGAAATTTATGACGACGCTTTTACAAAAAACCCATTAACCGCGGTTGTTATACCTGTATCTTTAGCTACATTAGTTAAAATCAACGGGTTAGACTGCCCGCGTATCGGCGGGGATCATAAGCATTACAGCGCTTTTATTCCTACTTTCCCTGATACTCTTACCCGCGTTACGCTTCCGGCAAATATGCAGGATGGCAACCTAGAAACATTTGAAGAGAGTCTTCGTAATGTCTACACAAGTCCAACCGTGAATAAAAGACTCGCCGGAACTTTTGTAAAGAACGGCCCTGTTTGGATTAAACAATAAATTTGGAGAAGGCTCATAAAGAACAGGAAACGAAGAATTTTTACCACGAACCACACGAACTATTAGTCCAAATCATGTCGTTGTTCGTGTTGGTTCGTGTGGTTCGTGGTTAGATTCCTGGGTTAATTTTTTAACTGATTAACAACTTCTATAATTTTATTTTTTAGCATATCCAGTCCAATGCCGTTTTTTATGGAAACAGCGACGCTACCCGGGAAACGGTTTTGCAATTCTTCAATATCGCTATTTGATAAACGGTCGATTTTATTCAGCACGGTAATTGTCGGAATGTCAATGGATGAAGTTTCCAGCGCGTTTGCTCCTTTTGTGTCCGAAAGTTCTCTTAAAACATTTATTGTTGTTTCATAATTACTTTCTATGTCAGGATCAGAGGCGTCCAATATGTGTATCAGAATATCAGCTAATGCCGCTTCTTCCAAAGTTGAATGAAACGCTTTAATCAGCGAATGTGGAAGGGAGCGGATAAAGCCTACAGTATCGGTAAGCAGTACCGTAACTCCGGGCACCGGCTGGAAACGCCGCGTAACGGCGTCAAGGGTGCAGAAAAGTTTGTCTTCGGCAAGCACGTCCGCTCCTGTCAGTACGTTTAACAGGCTTGATTTGCCGGCGTTGGTATAGCCTACAATCGCGCATACTTTCATTTCGTTGCGCTTCCTCTGTCCCCTTTGAGTCTTGCGTTGTTTTCGCACCTGTTCAATTTCTTTTTCGAGCAGATTAATTTGTTTCTCTATTTTTCTGCGGTCAGTTTCAAGTTTTGTCTCCCCTGCCCCTTTTGTCCCATAACGGCCTCCGCGCTGGCGCGAAAGATCGACATACTTATGCGTTAGCCTAGGCAGGAAATATAAAAGTTCCGCAAGCCTAACTTGCAATTCCGCTTCTCTTGTAATTGTTCTTTGCGCGAAAATACGGATGATAAGCTCCTGCCTGTCCACGACTGGAAGGCCTGAAAGTTCTTCCCAATTTCTCTGCTGTGACGGGCTGGGATTCCAGTCAAAAACCAACAGATCCACCTGCATTTCCTTTGCTTTATTTGACAATTCCTCCGCTTTCCCGCTCCCCATGCCGAACTTTGCGGTTTTTTCGCGGACGCGAATTTTTTCATGCGCCGCAATTTCAAGTTCAAGAGTTTTCGCCAATCCTTCAAGCTCGCCGCCTTTCGCGTCGTCATTTGGTTTGCCGGTTATGATGCTTACAAGGAACGCTTTTTTAGGTTTTTCTTTTGTTTCGTAGAGTTTCTGCATGAGTGGATTATAGCATTTATTGGAAAAGAATTTTACCACGAACCACACGAACCAAAGGTGAGAATTTTTAACCACGAACCACACAAACCAGCACGAACAGGAAGCGAACTTAGAAAGAGGCGAGATTTACTACAGTTATACACATAAGACGAGAACTATAAAGATCAGGGTTTTTGTTCGAGGGCATAGAGTGATACTTAGCGATAAGATAACGGACAAGATCCCCTAAATTCCTGTATTCTCGTTTTATGCGTTTATCAGTGGTAAATTCAAATCTTTCTTGGTTCGTGTGGTTCGTGGTAGATCTCTTCGTACCTTCGCGTGGTTCGCGGTAGATCTCTTCATACCTTCGCGTAGTTCGCGGTAAAATTCTTCTTTGTGATCTTTGTTCCTTAGTGTTCTTCGTGAGAAATCTTTGGAATAAACTCTTAAGAAATAGACTTCTTTTCCATGCGGGCTTTTTCCAACTGCTGCATTTTGTGGAAATACGAGTTTTGTCTTGGAATTTCTTTTACGTCTTTTATAAATAATTTTTCATTCATTATCTGGAAAGTTTTGTTTTCCATCAGCTTTTTGCCGTATATCGCGGCGTCTCCCTGTGAAAGACCTACCATATTGCCAAGCTCTTTTAAACCAAAGTCAAATGAATAATTTGTAATGCCGTTAATGTCAACTCTTTTTTTGTCAAGTTGGATCTGAAGCATGTCAAACATCCTGCCTAACGGATCGTTTATTTGGGTGTTTGCAATTTGTTTATAAATGAGCCATATTCTTTCAGACAACAATGTCGTAAGACGGGCGATAAGCTGGGGTTGAGTTTTAATCATTTGCTGGAAATTTTCCCTGTTTACCGCCATAAGCTGGCAGTCTTCATAGGCGACGGCTCCGGCAGCTCTCGGCTTTGATTCCAATAGCGCCATTTCGCCGAAAATATCCCCGGTTTTTAACACAGCAAGCAGAATTTCGTTATCTGTAATTTTAATTATCTTAACAGAACCTCTCTGTATAATAAAAAGTTCCTCTCCCGGTTCGCCTTCACAAAAAACAATTTGATCTTTCGCGTAAGAACGAACCATTTCGCCCGGCTTTGGAGCCTGTTGAACATTCTTGACATAAGGGGCGATTTTTTTCATGCGTTCAACGGCGTTTGCCACATTTGTTCCGCTTGGACAGCATTTGACATATTTTTGATACGCATAAAAAGCCTGATTGTACTGGTTACGCTTGACGTAATATTCGCCAACATTAAAGATATGGCTTGGGTCTTCCGCGGCGTTGCTTTTTAATGTCAACCTTGTAAGCGCTTCGTCTAAATAGCGCATTCTCTTGGAGAACTGCATGATTATTTTCATTGCTACAGGCGCGTTACCCTGAATTAATTGGCTGAATTGTTCTTTTTGAACTGAGATAAGAGTTACGTCCGTCATGGCTTGCGCCGTCTCAATATGGCTATGTCCTGACATTGTAGATACAACGCCAAAGAAATCGCCCGGTCCAAGGATATCGCCCGATTCTTCGGATACAATCTGAACTTCTTTGGACAGTTTTACCTTTCCCGTGCGGATAATAAAAAATCTGTCCGCATTCCTTTTACCTTCGACAATTATATATGAGTTTGCGGTAAAATTTACAAAAGCCAGTTGCAGTGGCGCAGCCATTTCTCCCCTCTAATCCATGAATACTATTATAGAAACTATATCGACATAATGTCAACTGTCCCTTATAGGTAAAGATAAATCGCAATTTTCTATCATTTTATCTTATTATAACCGATAATAATAATAATGCTATGAATAAACGAATAAATTTTGAAGATACAATATTTATCTTAAATGTCAGAATCAGAATGATCCGTGACCTTATACGTCTGGATACTGATCCAAACCTTTTCTACCGTCAAACAATGGGAGACCTTGAATTTATCAGTTCTGTGCTGGACATACTCATTGGAAAATTTCTGGAAAACCTTAAATTTCTTGACAGGGAAGTTGAAGCGGACAATATTTTGGATGTTGAATGGCAATTTAGTCAGATTATTAATGAAATATCAGGCAATTCCAGCCCATTTTCTCCATCTCTTTATCCGGAAATGCCCGCAATAATCGCCAGATTAAGAACGGACAGTTTAAACCGCAAAAAACAGATAGATGAATCTTATGTCCCAACGGAAAGCGCCATTGCCGAGCCGGTTGTAAGCAATGCCGAGCTAAACGGCCTTCTTGGCAGCATATAATTCATGAGAATAACGGGCGGAATCCTAAGCGGTAGAAAGGTTTCTGTCCCACAGGGCTCCCGTGAAATCAGGCCAAGCATGGACAAAATGCGCGAATCTGTCTTTGCATGCCTTGGAGATATTACAGGGCTTTCTTTTCTTGACATTTTTACAGGATCGGGAATTATTGCCATAGAAGCCGCTTCACGCGGAGCGTCATTTATTGAAGCAGTGGAACAAGATAAATTAAAGAGAAAAACATTACTTGAAAATGTGTCAATTTCCCCCATACGGATAAACTGCCGTTTTATGCCTGCGGAACTTTATGTAAAACGGGCAAAAACTCCATTTAATATCATCTTCCTGGACCCGCCATTCCCCTATAAATACAAATGGGAACTTGTAGCAAATATCGCCGTTTCCGCTCTTGTTTCCAATGGGACAAAAATTCTGATTCACCGGCCAAGACAGGATGACTTAAAGGCTGAAATTCCAAATTTACAGAAGACAGACTCAAGAGAATATGGGAGATCTGTCGTTGATTTTTTCTTGTCTTTTTTATAGAAAAGGGTGATAATAGTAGTAGCATAAGAAAAAAATATGAATAAAAATTTATTAGAAAAATTTGACGACCAAAACGCATTCATAAGAGTTTCAGAACCTTCGCCTGTTGTCGGAGCGGACAAAGCGATGTTAAACCGCAAAGGAAACCAGAAATTTAACGAGGGGGACATTGAAAGCGCCAAAAGGATTTTTATCACTACAGGTTATTCCGACGGTCTTTCAAGAACAGGCGATTATTATAAATCAAAGGACAGGCCGCTTGAAGCGTTACGAATGTACTGGATGGCGCATGACCGTAATAAGGCTGGGCCGTTAATCGAAAAACTCGGGTTTTTAATACAGTGTATGATTCATGAGGATGACGATATTCCCGAAGAAGACTGTAGTTTTCAGGAAGAGCAGGAAGTAAAAAATGAGTGACATGCAATATAACGAAGATATTCCCCACCATACCGATTCGCAGAAAATTACTGAAATTTCAAAACACGGTTATCAATTATTAAAAGAAAACAAAGTAAGCGAGGCTATTGATTGTTTTACAAGGATACTGTTGATAGACGAAAATAATAATTACGCGCTTGTAGGCATGGGAGATGCGACTCGTAAAAACGGATCAGTGCGCGAAGCCGTCAAGTACTACCAAAGGTGCCTTTCTCATCATCCGGGAAACAATTACGCGCTCTTCGGGCTTGCCGATTGTTACAAGGCGATGAACCAGTTTCAAAAAGCGATTGACATTTGGGAACAGTACCTTGTGCATGACGATAAAAATATTACGGTTCTTACAAGGATAGCGGACGCTTACAGGAAGGTTCGTGATTTTGCAAACTCAAAAAAAACATATTTAAAAGTTCTGGAAATGGAAGATTCCAATCCTTACGCTATTATTGGACTCGGCCATTTGCATTATGATTTTAAAGAATACAACGAAGCTCTTGCCTATTGGGAAAGAATGTTAAACCCGTCAAGCAATGACGTTGATATCCGTGTCCTTACATCAATCGGCAACTGCCACAGAAAACTAAAAACATTTAAAGAAGGCATACCTTATTTTGAAACCGTATTAAAAAGGGACGGCAATAACTTTTACGCTCTTTTCGGTCTTGCGGACTGCTATCGCGGTTTGAATCAAATTGAAAATTCCCTTACATATTGGACCCGTATTCTTGAACAGGATCCAAGAAATAAAATGATACTTACCCGCGCAGGCGACGCCTACCGCAACTTAAAAGATTTTGACAATGCCAAAGCATTCTACGAAAAAGCCCTGAATATTGAATTTGACACATACGCCGTTATGGGGCTTGCCCTCCTTGCGAAAGAACAGGGAAAATTCGATGAAGCCGTAATATCTTTTAAACGGTTAATTCAACAGGATAACAAAAACCACAGGCTCTATACGGAGCTTGCCGAGTGTTATATAAAAATGGGCGACAAGCGAAAGGCCGTTGAACTATTGGAAGACTTTCAGAAACTTGGAATAAAGAGCCAGAGGATTGTTGAATTACTTGAATCCGCCGCAGAGCCTCAGCGAAGAGAAGTATCCCGCCCAAATAATCAATGACTTCGTTAACAGGACTAACTCTTACAGAAATTGAAGAATTACTCCCCGCCCTGCCCCGTTTCCGCGCAGGTCAAATATTTAAATGGATAGCCAAAGGCGTAAATAATTTTGATGAGATGACTAATCTTCCCGTATCTTTTCGCGATGAACTAAAAAAGAACTTTTGCCTTTATTCAAGCGCAATTGACAATGTAATTGAAGACGGCGAAACAAAGAAATTTGTTTTCTCCTTAAAAGACGGGGCAAAAATAGAATCGGTACTGTTAAACGACGGAAAAAACCGCCTTACCGCGTGTCTTTCCACTCAGGTCGGCTGTCCCGCAGGTTGCGTTTTTTGTAAAACAGGTTCGCTGGGTTTTAAACGCAATCTTGACTGCGCGGAAATAATCGAACAATTTTTACGCTTGCATTGTATCGCCAAAGGCTCACACGAAGAGCACAAAGGGACAAAGAGCACAAAGGGAGGGGGGAGGACATCACAAGCAAAAGACTTCGGGCATGTCATAGATAACATTGTCGTGATGGGCATGGGCGAGCCTTTGTTGAACCTTCCCAATTTAAGAAAAGCCATCTTACTGTTAAACGACAAAAAAGGGATTAACTTTTCTTTGCGCAGAATCACAATCTCCACCTGCGGCATCTGCGAAGGTCTTTATGACCTTGCCCAAAACGGACCGTATGTCAGGCTCGCCCTTTCGCTTACAACCGCCGATGAAACGCTGCGCCAAAAACTGATGCCCGTAACAAAGTCAAACCCTCTTGATAAAATAAAAGAAAAACTTTTACTATTTCAGAGTAACGGCGGCGGAAGAATCACTCTTGAGATACCGTTACTCAAACAGATAAACACCCGCGAAACAGACGCAAAATCCACCGCCGCCTTCGCTAAAGGTTTAGATACGGTTGTAAACATCATACCTTGGAATCCTGTCGCGGGATTTGAGTTTGAGGGAAAACCTCTTTGCCAGCCTGGTAAAAGGGAGACGGAAGATTTTATCAGCCTGCTTGAAAGTTACGGATTAAAAGTTACTATGCGCCTTCATAAGGGGAGAGAGGTTATGGGAGCGTGCGGACAGTTGGGGGAAATGGCAAATATTAAATAGTGAATAGCAAATAGCAAATAGTAAATGGAAGAAAGAGAGGTTAGTAGGTTTAGCGTGTTATTAACACGCTAAGTTTACAAACAAATATCTTTATTTGTTATTTACTATTTGCTATTTGTTATTTTTAATTAAACGCTTTATACTGCGGCGGCAAGCTTCTCACGTACCATTTCGCTGATTATTTGCGCCGGAGTTTTGTGATCAGCTATTGCTTTGGTTAGAAGGTAGTCTGTTGAAAGGTCATCGAGTCCAAAAAGTCTGGCTTCTCGGCGGCTTACAAAACCTGTTCCGTTGGGACCGACTTTGGGTGTGTTTTTTGTCCAGTATTCATCGAGAGCATCATACTCTTCTTCAGTTAAGTCCGGCATAAATTTTATTTAAACTATACAATTTGATAAAAAAAAAAGCAAGATAAAATGCCAATTGGAATGCACGGCGCTTCTTTTTTAAATGGCAGATTAATTAAATCGCGAGAATTCTCACAAAGAGCACAAAGTAACAAAGAACACAAAGGGGAGATCAGGGATTTATGTCCGCTATCTTATCGTAAAACTTCACGCATAGCTCTCGAACAGAAACCCCCTCTTCCCTCTTCTTCGTGATCTTCTCTTCCTTAGTGCTCTTTGTGTGAAATCTTTCGATTAATGTTTTTTTAAAAACTCCACTGTATCAACAAGACTCTCACGTAAACCACGCGGCGAATACCCAAGTTCCCTTGACGCTTTTTCATGTGAAAAATTACTGTTGCTTTTTAAAGTATAAAGCGAATACGCGGTATACAATGGACGTTTGCCAAGTATGGTGAAATATGCCGAAAGAAACGGAAGTAAAAAATAAGCCAGCCACATTGGGAGCTTTGATGTAATTTTCTTTACGCCGGTTATCTCGTGAAGAATGGCAAACATTTCCATAATCGAATAATATTTGTTGGTCAGCAGAAAACAATCGCCCCTCTTGCCTTTTTCCGCCGCCTTGATTATGCCGTTTGCAACATCGCGCACATCGACAAAATCGTAGCCGCCATTGACCGCGGCGGGAATCCTATTTTCTATATAATCCATGATCATCTGCGTAAGATGGGTGTCGCTATAATCATTCGGGCCGATAATGCCGCTTGGATGTACAATCACTGTATCAAGATCCCGATTTTTGACCGCGTCCATAATCAAGGCGCTCGCCCTGGCTTTGCTTTTTGCGTATTTGCCAACAACGGATCGCGGATCAAAGTGTTCTATTTCTGTTGTCAAATGGTTTTTAGGCGGTTCAGTGATGGCGTGTACGGAACTGACATATACCAGACGCGCTTTGTGTGCAAGACATGCTTCTATAATGTTTTTTACGCCGTTGTAATTCACCTCGTCCATTGTTTTGTATTGCCTGCCGTTTCCGCCGATTAACACCACGGACGCGGTATGTATAAAAACTACTTCCCTGTTTTCAAGTCCTTCAAACAGTTTTGTAATTGCCTCCCTGTCGTGCACATCGCCAAAAAATAATTCGACATTTAAATCTTTAAGCGCAATTTCGGCTTTTTCTTTTGAGCGCGCCAATGTGCGGACAACCGCGCCTTTGGACACTAAGGCTTTTACCACATTATTACCGACAAAACCTGTCCCGCCAGTGACAATATATGTTCTTCCCATAGTTCATTAATTTTATGTCAAAAACCGTCTATTTCTATTTCTCTTTTCTTTGTTATTTATTATTTTTTATTTATTATTTTTTCTTTATTAGTCAATTTTTCTATCATCTGAAAAAATATACAAACGCCGATTGAAACGCCCCAATCAAAAATCCTAACAGTCCTCCAAAGACATTTATCCATTTAAATTGATCCGCCATTACATCAAGAATTATCTTCTCTACCCTTTCCATTTCAAGTGAATCAATTCTGTCCGAGACAAGGGTTTTTATATTAATGGAAGCTAAAATATTTTCTATTTGACCGTCAATGGCGGTAAGGATTTTTGCCTTTATTCTGTCTTCCTGCAAGAGGGTTTCTATGCTCGTAATCAACTCGTCAATTATTTCAGGCATTTTCTGTTCAAGGGTTTGATCGTATTGCCCCGCGGAAATAAAAAAACGCTGGAACGTGTTCATCTTTGAAAAAATGTTCCGCAGGAGTATGCGTCCCTTTGATTCAAATTCCTTGCGTATATCGTCGCGGCGCAGGAATTCCGTAACCAGACCTTGAAAATTTTTAACGTCAAGATTGGCAAGGCGGTTTCTTAAAACTTCAGCCGTTAACAGTTCCCTTTCTACCATCGCTCCGATGCTGAGAGCAAGCCTTTTTCTCTGACGGGGCAGAATGCCCGGAGTAAAGGGGAGTCTTAGTCCAAAAATAAATATTGGGTTAAGAGGGCGAAAAAGCATTTTTATGGCGATTGCGTTTGTTATGTAACCAATAATCGCGCCCGCGGCCGGAGGTATGGCAAAAAGGAGTATCCTGTTCACCTGGACAATAACTCCGAAGCGGTAATTGCCTTATTTTCACTATTGTAGATATCCATTACATCCTCTTTAAGCCAGCCCTGCTGTTGGCCGTCCGTTAAAACCCATGAAATGAAACCGTCTTGCGTCTTAATAATCTGCCGCCTGATTATACGCACGCGCGAACCGCGTCTGAGATAGCCAATAGAAGGGCTTTCCTGAGAAGGGTCGGCGGTAACATGGGTAAAGGACTCTGTAATTACCCCAAAACCGATAAATTCCCCTGAAAGCGGGGATGTAATGGGCGGAACTACCTGTATTTCTTCTTTTTTTGTGTCACAGGAAAACAGAAAAAAAACGAAAAGAGGAATAAAAATTGCTAAAAAAGACAGTTGACCTGGCGATTGTTTCACGGTTATTCTCATATTAATGAATAAAGCAGCTTTTCTACCGACTTTTTTTATCATAATATATTTATTATCGGCAATCAAGCCCGCATATTGTCAAGATAATGAGCAAAACAATGAACAAAACAGAGAATATGGCTTTTCGATTGGGACCGGTTTCGGCGTCGCATACGGACAAGCTCAGGAAGCGGTCTATCCTATTCCGGGAGATACAAAGGGCGAACTGCTTAGCGAACTTATCTGGGAAATGAAACCGGTCTGTTATTTGGGATTTTTCGCTGATTTTGGTTTAATTGACCTTTTAAACAAGCCGGGTTTTTTCACTTCATTGGCGTTAAAAACAGGTTTTCAGGGAACATCAGGCAAAATGGAAGATCGCGATTGGCTGTCTATTGAAAACGGCAATCTTACCCATTTTTCCAGCCATACTAATGAAACCAATGAATATATAACGATCGATTTAGCTGTCGGCGCGTCTCTTCCGATAAAATATTTATATATAAAGCCGTTTATCAGCGGCTCATGGATGCATTTTATTTTTACAGCTAGAGACGGTTATATAAAATACTCCCATGAAACTTATCCCGGATCAGGAATATATGAACCTATTGAAGACGCGCAGGTGAAACCTATTGTTGGTAAAGTTGTTTCTTACCAGCAGGACTGGCTTCTTGCAGCGATAGGTTTTTCAATTGGCACAAATATTCTTGCTCCTTTTTCATTTGATCTTTCTTTTCAAATAACACCGCTTACTTACTGCCAGTCAATAGATAATCATTTTTGGGGAAATATTTTCAGGGATTTTACAAGCCTTGGGCTTTTTATTGAACCTAAAGGCAGTTTTTCCATTGCCGTAAATAATTTTAATTTTTTACTTGATGTTTCTTACAGGTATATTTCAAAAACTATAGGAGATTCATATATAAGCAGTAATAATACATTGTATTCACTAAGCCAAAATAAAGCCGGCGCGGGACTGTCGCTTTGGAATTTTCAATTAATCGTAAAAATAAATCTGTAATTTTATAAAAATAGTATTTGTCCAAAAATAAAATGAATAATAGCAACCGCAATTAAACCCATGCCAAGCGGTTTTTTAAAAACAAGCAGGCTTGTCCCGATACGATCCAGTCCGCCTAAGTTATCGGCTCCTTCTTTGCGGTAAATCCCAAAAATAAAAACAAGCCCCGCGACAATCCCTGCGGCGGCAGGTATGAGGTCTCCAAAAATAAGAACGCCTCTGACGGAATTCGGACCATAAGGTATAGGAGAGAGTAATTTTAAAATACCGGTTACGCCGCTTAATATTCCCAGAACAAGATAAAAGGTTGGGTTAGCGATAATTTGCGGCCTCTCTTCTTCCTCATTCATGGAGAAAAGTAAATATCCGGCTACTCCATTACACAAGATGGACAAAAAATACAGTTGGATCATACCTTCAACATAACGCAAAAAAATTAATTAGTCAATATATACAAAGAATTTACCACGAACCACACGAACAGCACGAACTTTTAGCACTTATCTTGTCGTTGTTCGTGTTGGTTAGTGTGGTTCGTGGTAGAAATTTCTAGGAATTTATTTTTTAGGACTAGTCTCTATTTTTACTTTTAACGTGTTTTTCTCAGTTTGAAGGACCATTAGCAGTTCGTCTGATTCAAAGGGGACGGCGAAACGGTACTGTTCTTCTTTTTCAAGAGAGAAAAATATTTTATGGTAGAAAACGGGTGAATTATTTTCAGTTTGGACAGGAACGGATACGGCTACATCCACAGCCCCTGTATACGCGTTTTTATTCTTATTATAATTTTTATTTTTAATTGTTTTATTTATTACAACAATTGTCGTGCCTTCAAAAGCAGACGCGGAAATTTTAAGTTTGTTTCCGTCAAGGGTATAGGACGAATCAAAATAGCCTAAAAGCCCAAGCATCCATATCATCGCGCAGATAACAATGATAGAAAAAAAAAGTATCTTCCTTGGCCTGTCGGCAATAAGAACGGTAATAAGGCCAAAACGGTTTGGTTTTTTTTCTTTATAAAGATCCTGAACGTCTTTGGGCGCTTTTGCAAGCCTGTGTTCGCGGTTATAATAAAAAGGCAATCCTCCTTCAGGAACTTTAGCGTCATCCGGCTTGCTTAGTTTGTATTTTGCGTTCGGTCTTTGTTTGCCGTCTTCACTCACAGAGATTCTCCAAAAAGTTTGTCAGTGCGCCACCAGACAAGTTTAACTTTAAAATTATCCGCAAGCATAGCCGAGAGAATTCCCTCTGTTGAAAGGTAAAAATCATTGTACCTCAGTTCATCCATGGTAAATTGAATATATCCCCTTCGGTGCTCCTTGGTATTGGAATTAACAAAAAGTAACGAATACCCTGTTTCTACAGGAAAGTAAAAAAGCGCCTGACCGTTTCGCGCAGTTCCCAGAATTGAATAAAAAACTTTTATGCCGGAAGGCCGTCCGTTTTCTGTTGTTTCATAAAGAGGGATTTCTACGGAACCTATATAAGTTCCGTCTTCTACGTTAAGAGTCCATAAGCATGAACTAATCGGCTCGCTTCCGGTCCGGGTATTTGTCAGCTTATCAAAAGTATCGTGAGAATAATCCACTTTGATATACAGTTTTCTCGCGTCGGGAGCAGCGGTTATGCTGTCAATTACTGAAAGCGCTTCAGGCCAGTCATTGAGGGTTAAAACTACATTGCCGGAAGAAATTTTCACAATATAAAGAAGCATTCCCGCAGGGCTGAACCAGTAAATATCCCAGCCTTCGGGAAGACGGCAAATTACAGCCAGTTCGTCCCTGATTGATGTGGACATTCCGACTATCCGAGGGAAAGGGCTTCCACCAATACCTTCCTTGCCAAGATAGTTAATAAAACGCCCGTTTTGATCAAAATGTAAAATTATGCCGTCCAATACTATTTTTGTTTCAGGATCTGTACGCTGATCCTGCTGCTGCAGCCTGTCCTCTATAAATATGTGTTTCCTTGAATCAACCGCTATCCATCCCGGTTCTTCAAGCGGATAAGTATACGCCCAACGCGTCGCCTGTTCGTCTTCTTGAATATTTGTTTTAAGGGTGATTGGCGCGGGATTGGTTTCTTCGTTATAAATCATAAACAACAAATCGCCGTAAGAGTTATAACGCACTATTTTTTTGCTGTTACCGTCCGCTATAAAAAACAGTCCGTCCCTCATTGTAAATCCGGTGCGTTTTATGCCCCTTGCACCGTCCAGTTTAAACAGGGCTATTTGATCTTCCATCGGGCCTATTTCAAGCGAAAAGAGTTCTTCTCTTTCCACAGAGCCGACTTTATCGTTCTTGCACGAGATCGAAAAGAGCGCCACGGCAAAGAGAATCATTGAAAAAAAACGTGAAAAATTCTTCATATTCTATCAAAATCTACCTTTTTTCATTGTTTGTCAATGACTCCTTATTAGGGGTTAGGGGTTAGGGGTTAGTATTTTACTGCCTACTACCCACTATCTACTATCCACTATATACTGTTCCTATGGAAAAGGTAATTTTACACGCGGGAGAACTTGATAACTATTTAACTGACGAGGACAAAGCAAGTCTTAAAAGTATGGACGCCCTTTTTGGCAAGGCGCTTGAAATTTTCCCAAAAATACAGGAAGAGAATAAAGAGGCAAAAAACACCCTTATATCTCTGTACAATAAAATGGGAATTTTATTGCAGGAGATATGCCAAAAGAATCCCAGGCTTCACGTTTATTCATTTGTTTCTCCGCAGGAAGATCATTCGGAAGTGTCCAGGGTTATCGCCAAATTACGGGACATTAATACCGACAACAATGAATTTGTTTACTATATCCAGCGCGCTTATGAGATGCTTTTTAAGATGGCGTGGCTGAGTCCCGGTTCGCAGAAAAACCATTTGATTATAAAAACTCCCGTAACCAATCCGGCGCAAAATTACGCTGTTCATAAAATATCCAATATAGACAATAAAATTTGCAATACGGTAATGTGCGTATTGCTGCGTGGCGCGCTTCTTCCGTCTATGATCATGAGCAAAGAAATTGAAGAATATTCTTCAACCGGTTATATAACTCCTTTCGCGCTTTTTAAAATTTACCGTGATGACAGCAAGAGCGAAAACGACATGGAATACATCCTTGACCTTGAGAAATCTTTTTTTAATCCTGACATTCTTGACGGCAAGGATTTGATATTTGCGGATCCAATGAACGCCACGGGCGGAAGCCTTGTTACCGTAATAAAATATTTGCAGAAAATCGGGGTAAAACCTCGTTCAATTACCCTCTTTAACGTAATAGCCGCGTTAAAGGGCGCTCTTAGAATAGTAAGAGCGATTGATAATTGCAATATCTATACATTGTGGATGGACGGCGTATTAAATAATGTCGCGTACATTATGCCCGGCCTTGGGGATGCCGGAGACAGAATAAACGGTCAGGACCAAAAATCAAACCCCAGAAATATTATCCAACTTCTTGCAGATTACGGATCCGGAATTGCAAACCTTTACCGCTCCCAATTCCGAGAAGTTGAGTGTACCGTTTTAAACAGGTCAAAATGTTAAAAAAAAGCAGTTTTGTCATTTTATCATTTTTTATTTTTTATTTTTTATCTGTTATTTTTAACAGCTGCGCAGGGGCGGCCACTTCCGCGCAGGAATATTTTTCTATCGGCATGGCTTATTTTGATCTTGGAAAATATGAAGAAGCTGAAAAATGGTTAAACCGCGCAAAACTGGCGGACAGAACAATGGTCGCCTCTACATATAACTTGGGACGCATTGCTTATGAAACAAAAAGATACGAAGATGCCGCAAAACTTTTTGAAACAATTTTAAAAAAGGACGCCAATAATGTTCTTGCCTTAAAAGCGGCGGCTTATTCAAGAATTAAAACAGGCGACATTGAAATAGCCGAAAAACATTATGCAAAACTTTTATCCATTGTTCCCGAAAGCGCGGATGACGGATACAACCGCGCTTTAATATTATTCGCATTAGAACGTTACTCTCAAGCGGAAGAAGTCCTGGAAAAATACCCTTTTGCCTTATATGAAAATAAAGACACTATGCTGCTTCACGCGCGCTGTCAGGCAAAACTGAAAAAAGTTGAAGCTATTAACAGTTTTTCTAACTGGCTAAGCGTCAATTCCGACGCAAAAGTCAGGTATGAGTACGCGCAGGTTCTGGAAGATAATGCGTTATACGCAAGAGCTATTGAAGAATACCGAAAAGCTTTATCTGAAATTTCTACCACGGCGGTTAATCCCAAGAAAAATGAAGTTCACTTTGCCTTGGCAAGGACATTGATAATATCCGATGGCAATAATACAGAAGGCGTTAAAGAGCTTCAAAGCGCGGTTAGTGAAGGGTATGGCGATATTGAATCCGTTGAAAAACTGCTTAATAACAAAATCAACGCGGCAAACAAAACCGATATTCAAGAAATAATTAACAATATGAAAAAAGCCGCTGCCAAAGAAGAAGAAAAAAAAGAAGGCTGAAGAAGCCAGGACGGAAAGAGGATGCTCCTGTTTTAAAAACTGACTTGTAATGACGTTCCCAAGATAAAGTCATAAATTAATGTGCCGCGCTCTTTATCCTCGCCGCATCTTAACTTTAAAAAAGACGAAAAATTAAGCCTTCCCTGAATCCTTATTATTTCCTCATGACCTGCTATTATGCTCCAGCGCAAATAATCGGTTTGTTTGTCAAATACCGCTTCTACGGTTTCTTTTCTTAACTTTTCATAATTTGAATTTAAAAGCAAAGATAATCCAAGCCATGATTTTTGTTTTTTTAACGCAGAGACAAACCAATTATAAAAAACGTCTAACAGGTTTTTCTTAACAGGAGCCTCCCAGCCTGAAATAAAACTTTCAAGCCAATAACCTTCTGAGCGCACTGTAAAAGTATTTACAAAATTCAGCAAACTTCCTCCTGCTCCCCTAAAACCCGCGCTTAATACGGATTGTACCCTAAAGGCAATATCCTCATTTTTTGGAATAAATACCGAAGCGTTAATTGAATGTGAATATTCATCGGTTTGGTAAGATTTAAAAATCGGATAATATCCCATATTGCCGAACATATTTATCGCATAAAAACCTAAATCTGCGCCGTAATTAAGTTTATCCGTTATGATATCCATTTTTTGCTCCAGCGTTCTTTCAACAAGAAAAGTTATTTTATTGGGAATAAAAAATGCGGCCGCGTTGTAAATTAAAGGCAGATTAATTTTTGTACTGAAGTGATCGTTAAAAGAAGAATAATAAGCCGACTGCGCCGAAGGCGAACAGGCAAAGGCGTTTTTTATTACATCCTCAAGTTCCGGCGCAAAAAGAGAATATCCCGGGATTACTGTCCAGACAGGAGAAAAGTCCTCTATACTCTCAAAAAATTTTCCGCCGTCATCTACCGCGTCCTGCCCAAAAAAATACAGATGTCTTTTAAAACCGCGTCCCATTCTGAAGTTAATATTGGTCTTAGCAAACACTAATGGAATGTCAAGAAAGAGGGAATTCTCGGACTGCGTGCTTTTATTTACGCCTGTAGAATTAGTATTGCCTTCCAGAGAAATAACCGCTCCTAAAGGTTTTGTTCTTTGCGTTAAAACTATTTGCGCCTGCATTTTCCTTGCGTCCGCGCCATTGCCGGCGTCAGGTAAAAGACTTTCCCATGTTTCAAGCCAGAATTTACCGTAATTACCCAATTCTGCGGCAGTGTTGTTTCTTGTCCAAAAAAATTGAGTGTTTACCGCGGCGGCGGGAATATTTTCATTTTGAGGAGAGTAACCAAGCCCCGCTTGCCATTTTTGCCTTAGTCTTGAAGAATCATATAAAGCGTCGGCTTCAAACTTTGCGAAAAAATCTGATGTGAACGCCATGTTAAAATTATGACGCGCATTGTTGTCCCAGGGGGAGTCGGTAAACGTCTCATTTACGGAAAAAGGACCGATTGTTCTTGAGAGCGAATGATCCGCGCTCCAAAGAAAAGAATCTTCCGCCGCAGTAAACGCAATGTTACCTGCAATTTTTACGCCGAATACGGAAATTCCGGCTCCGGTACGGTTTATTAAACTGCCTGAAAAATTTTGCTCTTCCAGTTCGCTTTGAGCGCGCCCTTCCGATTCAACGGCGGTTGTTACGTGAAAATCAGATAATACGGGAATCTTACCAGCGGAAATAAACGCTCCGTCCTTTTTATATTCAACGGCAGTCCCGGCGTTCATTCTGTAATACATTATTGAATCTTCAAGTATTATCTCGTCAATATAGACTGTTCCGTCACCAAGAGCGGCGCCTGAGGGCGGGTTTACTAAAACAGCGATATAACTTGTTCTTCTGCCTTGATTATCCTGTAATGTCATTTTTGGTTTGTAATTAAAAGACGCATTTGCCGCGTTTCTTCCGTCAACTGTAATTCCCGTATTATTACCCTGGTAGCGTATTGTAACTTTCGACCACTGCCCCGCATTAAACGCGCTTAACGGTATTTCCGCAATAAACTGATAATTAGACAGAGAATTCGGTCCCACTGCGGCAATAAATTTTAACGTTTCATTTATGCGCGGTTTATCAGTTTTTATAAAAAAAGATAATTCCCTGTAATCAGCTAACGGTAACTCCCCTATTCTGCCGTCAAAACCCGCGGAAATTTCATTCGGCATATTTTCCCATTCAAGTTTCAATACCCTCTGCGCGGCATCATTTGGGTGAAGTTTATTTATTATCTCTTTATAAACAGAATCAAGCGAATTTATTCCTGAATCAAAAGTTTCAATGACAGACACGTCCCGCGCGTTCCCGTTAATTGTATCTGTTAAAGCGTTATAGGCGACCGTTCTGAACGCCGCGCCCCGCGCTATAGGAGGAGCAAGAAGTAGCCGCCCCGATATTGCGTTTGAGCCTTCGTTTATAATAATAATACGCAAATATTTTACGTCTGCAAGTTTTTGCCTGTCTTCATCGCTCAAAGTGAACCGCGCAATTCTTGCGTTATAATCAAAATTTTTACTTGTGTATGTATCAGGCGGGATTAAAGTCCAATCATCGGTAAAAAGTATTTTCTCCCATATAAAATCAATGTTTTCCTTAAACGCAAAATCCCTGCCGGAAAGAGAACCTATTTGAATAATTACCCTGAATTTCTCAGAGGGAGCCTGATTAAAGCCGTAAAATCTAAATGGAATTTCTATTTCACGTGACCGCGATAAAAGACCCGAATCATTGTATACGGGAACCTGAAAGCCTGTCCAATTATCCGTATCAAGATTAAATTCAGCGGTAAGAACCTGAGTGTCGCCTAACTGCCGGTCTTTAACGGGATAGGGCTTGTTAAGTCCTGAAACAACGGAAGCGTTCCAATCAATGTACATCAGGTTATTGCCAAGTATGCTGTTGTTATTGTAATTCCTGTAAATTAAATCGGCGCGGTTATTCAGGCTGAGATCAGCGTTACCCGCTATTAATGATGAAGGCGGATTTGAAACAAAAGACGTTTCAGGCGCAAGCGGCACTATTGCTTCATTGCCTTCCATACCGGTGGCGCGGTAAAGACCGGTCGTATCAGTCTGAACAAAAGCAATGCCGCCTGTTATTTTTGCCTTAAAATTATCATATTCCCAAGCCGTTTTCGCGCTTATTCCTACATTCCCAGCGCTTGAATTCTCTTCTTCGGTGAATGAATTTTCATTTATATTCCAACGGACTCCCACTGCTGCCCCGGCCAAAAATGTACTTGCGCTGTTTTGGTAAATCGCGCCAAGACCCGCAGCTATACTGCCAAAGCGGTTTGCTTCGCTTTTTTTCAGGTACGTTATGCGAATAACTTCATTCTGCCCTATGGAGCCGTTAATCGCAACTTCCCCGGAAGCTTGATTATAGCTAAAATCACTGAATTGAATGCCGCTTCGCCAAACCTGTACAGAGCCGGGTATCACGTTAGTGCCGATAAAATAGCTGCTCTGGGCGCTGTAATTTGTAAAACGTATAACAATATCGCCCGAAAAAACTCCGGAAGAAGGCAGATAAATTTCAGGGTACTCTTCAGCTAACGGCCAGCGGGCTTGAGGATCGCGTAAATTAAAAGCTGACGCGCTTACCAGTTCATATATGCCCATTTGGCTTATAATACCGGAAAAAAGAGTCTCGTCTGTAACCGCCGTATTGTGCAACAGTATTAATTCAAAGCCGCTGATCTGGCTGCCTGTAGAAAGGCGCACCAAAGCGGCTTTTTCGGCGGCGCTCGAAGGAGAGTCATAGCGGTTTCTTTTTTCAAAGGGGGAAAAAGTTCCCGGCTGATAAATGACAAGCGCGCGGCCGCCGCCGAAGATAACTTCTCCCGGTACGCTCGACCTATTTCCGCACTGCGGATAATTTTCCAAATTTATTACGGCGCGGGTTGGATCGAACCACTGTTGTACGCTCGCTAAAAATCCGCTTGCATCGCCGTAATTGCCCATTGAATTATTCCATGGTACAGAATCCCCTCCTTTGGAATAAGAAACGGCTATCATTCCAGTCGGCCTTATACTCAATTCCAAAAGCCCTTGCGTTCTTGAAAAAGCATACTCGCTTTGTTTGACTAGCCTCCAATGCCTCCCCGTTGAATCGAGTACCTGTCCCTTATCATCTTCAATGTAAATTGTTATATCGGGATTTATATCGGTATCAGGCAAAACAAAAGAAATTCCGCGTATTGTATTTTGCGGCTGTAAATCGCTGTATGTCCTCTCCCTGTCTCCTAAAAATATCTTCTCTTCCCTTGAAGCCGCGTCATATCGAACCAAAGTATGTATGACGAGTTCATCAGTTCCAAAACGACTGTAAAAACCAAATGAAGAAGGAGAGTCGCCGCCAAGATCAAGATACGGAAATGTCGGAAAATCCAAACCTGCGTTGCCAATTACGGCATATTGTAAAAATTCACCCGGTCTTCCCCGGTAACCGGCGCTGTATGTGTTTTGCGCGGAATCGTCTACAAAATTTGCCTCTACAAACCACCTGTTTTTTATCCACAGCGATAAGGTTAAATCGACCTCCTGTTGGAATAAAAGCGGCGATTGAGGTGAGGCAAAACCAATGCCCAACGGCGATTGGGAAAAGCCAAAATTAAGCTGCAAATCGCCTTTCCATGAACCGGTTGCGAAAAATAAAACATCGGAACCGGAAAGAGAAACGTCCATAAACTCCTGCCGCGCCTCTCCTGCAATTCTGCGTCTTAAATCGTCAATGTTGATTTCAGTAGTTACTTCTTCCTCGTTTGACTGTGCGGCGGCTTCTTCCTGACCAAATACGTAAAACGGAATAAAAATGAGAATGACGATAATAGCCCTTCGCAAAAATTTCATTTTAAGATATAATAACCTATATTTTAATGATTGTTTCGATGATACAGGTTATTTTTGAGATTCCCGATATTGCCAATATCAAGGAAAAACGGCGCGTAATTAAATCCGTTTTGGAAAAAATGAAAAAGCGCTATCATTTAAGCGCGGCGGAAGTTGACCTTAACGACTCGCTTTCCTTCGCTCAAATAGGAGGCGCCCTAGTTTCCAATTCCAAAACTTTCGGCGAGTCGGTGCTTCAAAAAGCGTTTGATATGATTGAAAAAGAAACTAATGTCCGTATTCAGGACATGAAAATACATTCGGAGGAATTTTAATGAAAAACAAACACAGCGTGTTATGCCTTACGTCAATTCTTGTTTTACTGTTGACGCTTAATTCGTGCATCGGTTTATCTTTGAGTATTCAGATGAATAAGGACGGTTCCGGCAGATTAACAATGGAATACCGTATTTCAAAAATGTTAACTAGCCTTGGCTCCCTTGACGGCAATGATTCAATGCCGTCTGTTCCGCTTGGCAAAGAGGATTGGGAAAATACAGTCAGCAGGATTCCAGGCGCAAAACTTGTTTCTTATACATCAGTCGAAGAAAATCAGGACACCGTCATAAAAGCAGTGATTGATTTTAAAGACGATCAATCGCTTCTTGCATTGCTTGACCCTGTTGGAGAAAAGATATTGATAAACAGACAAGGCCAGTCTGGAAAACTGGATCTAATTCTTCTTAAGGAGCCCTTGGATGATTCATCTTATGACAAAGATGTAATGGCCATGATGCGAATTTTTATGGACGGTTATTTTTATACTGTAAATTTTAGCGGCCCGGGAAATTCAACGTTAGTTGTCACAGACGGCTTAGGCAACGCCGTCCCTGTTCAATCATCCGCAAAAGCTGTTCTCTCCGGCAGATCGGTTTCTTATTCAATCGGCATTTTAGATTTATTGGACACCAAAGACGGTATTGGCTTTAGGTTTAATTGGTGATTAGGGGTTAGGATTTAGGATTTAGGATTTAGTGGTTAGTATTTAGTGGATAGTTATTAGTGTCGTTGTCAGTAATCTAAGCTTATTACCAACACGCTCAGCTTTCTAACTTCGCTTACTAACCCCTAACTACTAACCCCTAACTACTAACCCCTAACCACTTATTTGACATAAGATAGAATAAGGCGTTATAATGAAAATGACAGGAGGCTTAAAATGTCTAATGCTGAATTGCTTATTGAAGAAATTAAAACCCTCCCTGAGGATTACACTGTTGAAGTGCTTGATTTTATAGGTTACCTCAAGGAGAAAGCTGCAAAAAGACAGAAAGAATGCCCCATCTGCGCAAAACACCGCGATCCTAAAACCGGAGAACTGCGTTTTAACGCCGAAACTATTGCAGGTATGCAGGAAGTTGAAAATATGATTACTGGAAAGACACCTGTCCAATGGCATCACTCTATTGAAGACTTAAACAAAATGTTGGAATTATAATTCATGCTTGAATATGAAATAGCTGGTCCATTTAATAAAGATCGCAAACTGTTGAAAAAACGTAAAAAAGACTTAGACAAGCTCACCGAAATAATGACTATGCTTATTAAAGAACAACCTTTACAGCCAAAATATGAAAACCACCCTTTGCATGGAAAATTCAAAGGATGGTGGGAATGTCATGTCGAGCCGGACTGGCTTCTTGTATACCGCATTGATAAAAAAAACAGCCGTATTATTTTTTACCGCACAGGGTCTCATTCTGATTTGCTTTGATATTTGGTATGCCGCTTGATGGAGTTTATCAGACTCTTGAAAATCACATAAATCCATGTAATACTATTATTAATGAATGTAAAAGAACTTGAATTTACCGTATTTTGCATTGAAAATACAGCCGATGAATTGGCTCTTAGCGGAGCGGAAGCATATCGTCTGCTGACGGAAAAAAGCGGCATATTGGATGATTATATTATTCCCTGTTACGATACGCTTCATACTCAGGGAAAAGAATACATTGTAAACGATATTACCGAGTATATGCGGGAGAAAGGGCTTACGTGGTGAAACTCTATCATGGCTCTTTTACAGCCGTTCCAAGTCCCGATCTTTCATTCTCCCGTAATACAACCGATTTTGGAAAAGGTTTTTATACAACCACTATTCAATCACAGGCGGAAAAATGGGCGGCGCGATATAAAATAAGGAAAGGCAGCGGAGTAGTTTCCTTGTATGAAATTGATGAAGACGAATTAAGAAAAAATGTAACTGTACTTGAATTTGATTCTTATTCTGTTGAATGGCTTGATTTTATTATCAGATGCCGCCGAGGAGAATCAGCCGGTAACTATGATCTGATAATCGGATGCGTTGCCAACGATGACGTATTTAACACATTGACAATTTATTTTCGCGGCTTTATTGACAAGACAGAAGCAATAAAACGTCTGCGCTATGAAAAACCAAATATTCAATATTGTTTTAAAACACAGGCAGTTATAGATAAATATTTGATATACAAAGGGAATACTGTTTTATGAAAGCTGACAAAACTCTTTTGCAGTATAAATACGACAGCGTTATAGAAACATTGTCCGCATTAAAAGGCATACCACTCAGACAGGCGCTTGATATGTTTTATAAATCGCAAACATATCATGAAATGCGCGAAGGTATCTCAGATATGCACTGCCGTAGCGATATTTATCTTGCTGAGGATATTATTGCGGAGAATAGTGGGTAGTAGTTAGTGGTTAGTGTCGTTGTCAGCAATCTAAGCTTGTTACCAACACGCTCAGCTTTCTAACTTCGCTCACTAACCACTAACCACTTCCTGACGCTCAGCTTTCTAATCTCGCTCACTAACCACTACATACTAACCACTAACCACTTCCCTACGCTCAGCTTTCTAACTTCGCTCACTATCCACTACATACTAACCACTAACTACTTCCTCCCCTAACTAGGGGCGGACAAGCCGGAAGCCAAGACTGCCGTACCTGCAGGACGGGTCGTTGAAGTCCCGGATCGCGGAACGCAGGTACCCGGCTGAATTGCCCCAGCACCCGCCGCGATGCACGCGGTCAGTCCCCGAGGACGCGCCCATTGGATCGGTCTGCGACCCGCTCGAATAATCTCCATACCAGTCCCAGCACCACTCCCATACATTCCCGTGCATATCGTATAATCCCCATGCGTTGGCGGATTTTTGTCCTACAGGATGAGTCTTTCTACCACTGTTCGAATTGTACCAGCCGGTATTATCGTTTATGTTGGCTCCGGTGTTATATACGGTAGTTGTTCCCGCCCTACAGGCGTATTCCCATTCCGCTTCCGTCGGTAAACGGTAGCCGTTAGCGTTTCGGTTCCAGCTTACTGTCCGGTTGTCGCCTGTTCCGCTTATGCTATACGCAGGAGTTAATCCTTCTTTCTGGCTCCTCTTGTTACAGTACTCTATCGCGTCAAACCAGCTTACTGTTTCAACCGGTAAATTGTCTCCTTTAGAATAACTGGGATTTGTCCCCATTATTTCCTGATATTCTTTCTGAGTTACCTCATACTTCCCCATGTAAAAACTGCTCACTGTTACCTGATGTTGCGGTCCTTCATTACTACCACGGTTTGGTTCATTGGCAGGACTGCCCATCGTGAAAGTACCGCCCTGTATGTAAACAAAGCCCGCCGGTGCGGGTGTTTCAGGTTTAGCGGCAGGTTGTGTTGTCTGCTGCGGTTGTGTTGTTTGTACAGGCGGCGTAGTAGTCTGCTGCGGTTGCGTGGTTTGCGTCGTAGTTACTTGCGGTTTGTTGCCTAGGTAGGCGGTTTCGGAGAAGTCTGTGTATAGGGCGGGGCGTTGTTGTCCGTTGCTGGCTTTCTGTACGTCGCCCATTGTGCGGCGGAATACTTCGTTTACTTCAAGGTCGAGGTTTTGCATGTTGTTTAACAAATAGGTCGTAAAAAGTCCGTTTTTGCCTGTTCCGTCGCTGGCAGTCCTTCCCGCCCCTGTCGCATACATGATTATGCTGTCCGCAGGCGGAGCGGCAATTACCGCAAGGCCGCGGTCGGTGCTTTTTGTCCAGGCTACGGGAAAGTCACGACATGCGTCCAATACCACAATATTAAGGGCGTTGCTCGCGTCGTTTAACATTCCAAGCATGACTTGTACGGAAAGCGCCCGCTCGCGCAAAAAGTTCCGGTCGGGTATATTGGCATCCGCCGGTATCAGATAGTTTACACCGTCCATCTGCACACCATGCCCCGCGTAAAAGAAAAAACCGTATGAATTTTTACCGGCTTCCGTAAGGCGGTTCTTAAGCCGTATTGCCGCGTTTTCCATTTGGGCAAGGTTGCCGTTCAATACCTTGTCAACCGTCCAACCAAGTTTTTGCAAAGCGGCGGCAACATCGTTAGCGTCATTTACCGGATTACGGAGAGTGCCAAAATTAGTATACGCCCCATTCCCAATAACCAGCGCAAATTTCTGCTGAGCAAAAACCCCCACCGCAAGAAAAAACATCAATGCAATAAAAACCACAATTTTTTTCACTGAATACTCCCAGATATACGAAAATATACCACAATTTTAGTAATAGTTCAATATTCACAAGAACCTCACACAAAGATCACAAAGGTACAAAGATCACAAAGAGGGATCAGGGGTTTTTGTACGAAGGTTATGCTTAAATTTCACGATAAGATAACGGACTGGACCTCCCTTCCCCCCTTCGTGATCTTTGTTTCTTAGTGATCTTTGTGTGCGGTATTCGTCTTCCGTTCGTGTTGGTTCGTGTTGGTTTGTGGTAGAAATTCTTCCCCTATCCCCCCAGCACTTCCTCAAACCGCAAAATCCTCCACCCGTGTTTCTTCGCTTTACGTTCCAGAATGCCATCAGGGTTTACCGCCACAGGATCTCCGCAGTACTCTAAAAGGGGAAGGTCGGTGTATGAGTCGGAATAAAAACTGACATCCTGCGGATTAATGGCGTTATGTGACATCCATTCAACGGCGGCTGTTTTCTTTTTGGGGCCGAATGAACTGTAACCTACAAGATTGCCGGTCGTCTTTCCCTGCGAATACTCCAATTTGCATGAAAGAGAGCCTTCTATTCCAAAAAATTGTTCTAACGGTTTTATTATGAAATCAAATGATGAGGTGGCAAAAATTACTTTTTCTCCTTTTTTAAGAGCTTCTTCTATAATGCTCTTTGCGCCTGTATAAATATTTGGTTTAATCCGCTTTTTAAAACAGGAGTCTGAAACGCGTTCAAGAACTTCTTTTTCCAAACCTGCCAATTTTTTTACAGTGTTCTCGATAAAATCATTATTGGGGAACGCAAGTTTATACTTTACCCAGTCGACAAGAAGATGGCTTACCTGCGAATAGCGTATAACTTTTTCTTTTAACGCCATTTGTACAAAATATTCAGTGCTTGTCTTTCTTACAACCGTGTGATCAACGTCAAATATATGCATTCGCGCTGAAACTGCAGGATTGATATTATCGTTTGCCGGCACTATACAAATTCCAAATATTGACATTCGTTATACGCATACGGCGCATATTCACCCCGCATCTGTTCGGGCAAAAGACGCGCTATCTGCGCCATAATTTCCGTCATTATTTTTTCACGTTCTTCTTTTCCGTGTTTTTTTTCACATTTAATGCGGAAGGGCCTGCCTGCTTTAAAACAAAAATGGGTTCTTTTAAGCCGGCGCATATTTTTCCAAACATTCTGACCGCCGAAATGGGCAATCGGCAGTATCGGCACACCCGCCTCAATTGCAAGCTGAATGATTCCGGGTTTTCCTTTTCCTAAAATCCCGTCCCTGCTTCTTGTTCCTTCGGGCGCGATGCAAGTATAATACCCGTTTTTTATCGCTTCCAGAACTTTTTTAAAAGCCTCGCTAAACGCGCCTTTTCTGTCAATCGGAATAGCGTTGTATGTGTTAAAAACAAACGACATTATCGGGTTATTCCATGTTTCCGATTTGACAAGTCCCGTAACATTAATGGGATAACTGTGCGTTACAAGAATAGGGACTTCAAGAAAATTAATATGGTTAAAAATAACCAGCATCGGTTCGTTATTTTTTAAAGCTTCGATAAATTCCTTGCAGTCTATTTTACAGATAACGCTCAATATAGCTTTCATAAAATAACTTACGGCGAATTTTCGAAAGCCCATGTTATCCTCCGATAAGGCGCAAGGCGTTAGGGATGCAGGTTATTTCCAATTCCTTGCCTTCGTAACAGACGGTTTCTCCGTCGCTGTGCGCCGCCATTCCTCCCTCAAACGCCTTTAGATGGAAGCGCGACCCTCTGGCAAAATTTACTCCCTTGCATCCGCCCTGGGTTCCTTTTGTATAATGAGACATTATTTTAAGAAGATCAAATCTTGATTTCTGATGTTCCACATAACAAATGTCCAAAAGCCCGTCGTCAAGCAGGGCGTTAGGACCCATGTAGAAACTTCCGCCCATTCGCCTTCCGTTTACTATGGAAACAAGCACTGCGGGAAGCGTTACTTCCTTGTCATCAAATTTAATTTGTATAACGGGCGAAGGCTCATAGCGGATAAGCATAATAATTGCGCCAACGGCATAGGAGATGCCGCTTTTTATTTTTAATTTTGCCGCCTCAAAGCCAACCTTAGTGTCAAAACCGATTCCAACTCCATTGATAAAATAGCGGCCATCGGGGAAAAATCCGCCCTTTACAAAACCAGCGTCCATGGGCTTTGCGTTCCCGTTTATCAGTAATTGAAGCGCCTTTTCGACATCCTGCGGTATTGCCGGCGTAGCGGAAAAATCATTGCCGCGCCCGATGGGGAGTATTCCAAAAACAGGAGGAGCGCTTGCTTTACGCAATAATAAACCGTTTATTACTTCGTTACAGGTTCCGTCCCCTCCCGCGGCGACTGTAACATCATCCGCGCCTATCGGTAAATCACGCGCCATATTCAGCGCGTCGCCGATTCCCTTTGTAATTAATATTTCAAAATCACGTTTGCTTTCACGAAGAAAACGCTCGATTTTCGGGCGCTGCTTTTCAGCCTTACCCTTCCCTGCCGTAGGGTTTAAAATAACCCAAAGTTTTCCAAATTGTGCCATGTGGGGAATTATAGCATATTTTGGAAAAATAGTAAATAGCAAATAACAAATAACAAATATATAGATATTAATAGTAGGTAGTGAGTCGTCTGGTAAGTAAGATAATCTTTCAAACAACAAGACTATTTACTATTTGCTATTTACTATTTGTTATTTTACCAAGTATGTTGTCTTCCTTGGGCGTCGCGGAAGACCAAGTTTTCTTCGTCGTCGCGTAAGGGGTCGTGGTTTTCTGTGCCTCGTCTACGTGTAATGTAGTTATATGCGCTTTCCGCCGCCGCTTCGGGTGAGACATACCCGTCCATTTTGTCAAATACGCGGAAGGTATATCCTTTTGAGGCAAGTTTGTTGCGCGTCATTTGGATAAATTGATGAAGCGCCGCCTTGCTCATATTATAGGCAAAATGATCGATTTGGCGGGTTTCATTAATCGACGCGTCAGCGCAGGTTAGATAGAAGAGGCGTTTATTTTCGCCCTGGTCAAGCAAGGGCAGAAATGCTTCCAGTAAAGTCATGCTGACAAGTACGTTTTGACGGTATACCTGCTCTATTACTTTTGCGTCTATGCCGTCCCGTACAGTGAAGGTATCTTTTGCAGAACGGACATTGGTAGTGTCCAAAAGGAAATCCAGCTTGCCGGTTTTCTCCTTGAGCGCCGCCGCCGCCTTGTATGGGTCTTGTGGCAAGAGCATAACGTTTTCTATTGGCTTGCTTCCCAAAGCGAATACTTGAAATCCTTCGCGGGCAAATATCGCAGCCAGCGTTTCATCAAAAACAGTATCCAAACAGGTGACAAGCGCGGTCTTTTTCATGTCACAACCTCAAAACGGCCATTCATAGCCGGAATAATCTACCATCACAAGCCGATGTTCATCGCGCAGCGGAGTCTGGAAATATTTCGCCCCTATGCCGCCGATAAAATCAGGATCGTAGAGCGCTCCTTCGGAAAGTGAGCCGTCCTGCATACGCCGCTTCATCCAGCCGGGATGGAAGAGGCGGAATGTGTAACCCTGCGAATACAACTGGTTGTGCAGTAAACGCACCCCCATATTGAGGGACGCTTTACTCATGGGATACGGGTATGAGCTGTCGCAGCGATGTTTCATCAGCGTAATACATGACACCTCGCTTGATACAAAGCAGAGCCGTTTCATTTTGCCTCGATCCAAAAGCGGCAAGAGGCTTTCTACAAGTTGAATAGGCCCCAAGGCGTTAACTCGAAATGAATTCCATACCGACTCAAGATCCATTGGAGACTCATACAGATTGCACTTTACTTCACCCATTAACGCCGCATTGGAGATTAACATATCAAGAGAATCCGTTACTTTTAGCAAACTGTCCTTTGCGGCGGCAATGCTGTCCGCACAACCTACGTCCATTTTAACAATATGCAGATTGGGATTTTTATTTGCGGCATCTTCAAGCAGGGAATAGTCATCCAAATACTTACCGGCAAAGACTATCCAGTCACATTTTAAAAATTCTTTGCACAGCGAAAGGCCTAATCCCCTGTCCGCTCCTGTTATAATTACGCTTGGCATACTCACACCCGTTATTGACCGCCGCACCATTTCAATGCGTTAGCGACTGTCCGCCGGTATTGCGGGTTGAGCCATACAGGCAAAAGATGTCCCGGCGTAAGAACGCATACCCGCCCCTTGCCATGTACGCGCACATACCCAGCAGGGCAGATCCACGCCGACGTATTATTATAAGGGTCTTCCTGATACTTATCCGCAATCCCCTGCGGCGGGGAATAGGACGCAATTAAAATGTCCGCGTCCCGCGCAAGATTATCAATCCGGTAATGTTCATCGGTTTCACAAAACATCTCTACTCCCTCGGTTACGGGATGATTCTTAATAGGCTGGACGGTAACAGGACATGCGTTAGGGTGATAAACAAAGCGGCAACCAATCAGATTGTCAAGCTCTTCCGTTTGCCCACCTGCCACAATGCCGCTATGCGCGACCAACAACCCGCCGCCGTTCTCCACATAAGAAACAAAGGCCTTCTGCACTACTTCGGTTTTCCAAGGTGTCTTATCTTCATGGCTGACTTCATCGCTCTTAGCCAAAAGAACAACAGGGTAACTTGAAAGCGTATCCGGCGCAAAATCTTTAGCGTTGGTGATTATGTCAAATTGAAAACCTTGTGCGGCAAGAGGCGCAACGCCGTCAATGATGATTTGAGCCGGATGCCAATAATCGTCACATAGCAATAATACGCGCATGGGTTGGGTCTCCTTGGTATATTATAGGACAAAGTTTGATTTTTTTCTATTAAGCGGTTTGTAGAAAATATATTATTGAGACTACTTGACACCTTTCAGGTTACACACAATAATAAACTATGATTCGTTCTTTTAGGCATAAAGGTTTGGAGGTTTTTTTTACTACTGGTTCAAAAAAAGGCATAATACCGGAACATGCGCCTAAAATTGGGCGTATTCTTGATCGTTTGGATGTCAGTATCTCTCCAAATGATATGAATCTGCCGGGATATCAATTGCATGAACTTAAAGGAAAGGAAGCCGGTACATGGTCTGTAACGGTGAACGCAAATTGGCGAATAACATTTGAATTTGAAGGTCAGGATGCTATTTTGGTAGATTATAAGGATTATCATTAGAGAGGGTGTTATGGAAAGATTAAGAAAGCCGGTACATCCCGGAAAGGTTTTTTTTGAAGATGTTCTGGTTCCATTGGGATTAACAGTTACCGACGCGGCTCGTATGATGAATATTACGCGAAAGACGCTTTCAGAACTGGTAAATGAAAAATCAGCGTGCAGTCCGCAAATGGCGCTGAGAATAGCGCAAGTTACCAATACCAGCGCGGAAAGCTGGCTAGCCATGCAGATAAAACTCGATCTCTGGAAAGCCCAGCAGAATAAACTCGGTTCATTGCGCACATTTCCTAAAATCGCGGTGTAGAAATGAAATTATTTATTTATGAAGCGGTTTGTAGAAAATATTAAATTTATATTGACAATATTGCAAAAATTCAGTAATAATACAACATACGGCTGAAAAAGCCATAAATTGCAAAACCTCGCCATTGGCGGGTGTATTAACAAAAAGGAAAAAATATGAAAATTATTACATTTTTAAGTCAGGCAAATAGTACCCCCCCCCCCCCCCCCCCCCCACGTTTACTAATAGCGTAATAGTTAATCCTTTTTGTAGTATTTTCTTATTAAATATTTCCTCTTTAATTATAGATGGAATCAGTTATCTATCCCTATTCATTATCTATCTTTTAATAAACAAATCCAAATTAGAAGAAGGCGACGTAGTTTGCCTTATACCACTTTTATGCAACGCGCAATATCTCACGTATAACGCTATATGTAATGGAGGAAAATAAAAAATGATAGTTTGAATATATGAATAAAAGTGTCAGACATCACGTCGTGATAACTGACATCGAAACTTGTACAACTCGTATAGGTTGTTTATTAGCCGACGGGCAATAAATGTAAATTTTACATCTTAGGAGGATGAAAATGTTTAATATTAGAAACAGAAAAATTATTATGATTGGGATTTGCCTTTTGACAATATTGTCAGGATGCGCTACATATCATGGACAGGTGGATACCAGTGTTCCTATGGTTGAACAGGTGACATTAATTATTCTAAGACCGCTGACACTTTGTTATGTTGACAACTACGATGTCAGTACCGGCTTGATAGGCTGGTCCCCTGCAGGTTTTGCTACAATAAGTATCCCTGCCGGAGAACATGATCTTGATATCGAATATCAATCTATAGTTATAGAAGGCGGGTATCGGTATGAAATATCCGGTTCCACAACTATTGACTACAATTTTGAACCTGGATTTCAGTATACCATTTACGCTTATACCGAAATACTTGGAGCAAAAACCAATGATGTTGACAGAGCTATTATAGAACTTTCAAAAGGTTTTAAGGTCGCTATAGAAAAAAAGAAAAAAGCGGCAAGCAGCGCTTTATTAGCTTATGAAACCGGCGTATTAATGGGTCTAAGCATGGGACCTGTTGTCAGGATTGGTCTTGCTATGGGAGCTATTCCTTTTGGTTTAGTGGTTGATACAGGTAAAGTGTCATTTGGTATTGATACTACTATAAGCATGAATTTCGGATGGAGACCGGTCCACCTTGAAGATGAATTTAAAAAAATATTTAGCGCCTATCCTGAAGGAAAACCAATGGGTGCTTATGATCCTATGGAAGTAGATATAGGTATAGATTTAGGCGGATTGTTTAGTGTATATCTTAATCAGGACAATGGTAAGGCGTTTGGGCTAGGGGTAGGAGGCGGATATAGCACTAGTCTTTTTCATTTGACGGACGACATAATTTTAAATAACCGTAATGATACTCCTCTCCCAAAAGGAGTTTGGTATTTACGCGGAGCGATTATTCCGAATAGAATAACCAAGTTTACTATTTATTTTGACTATTACCTAAGAGAGCTGACAAATGAAATCCCGAGCAACTTTAGTTATATGGATGATTATTATAATTATATCATCACTCATCCTCGCAACTGGTACGGCTGGGGTTTAGGTATTTATGCCAAACTCTTTTAATTGGACACGCAAAGGTGCCTGTCACTCAAATTCGCCACCCGGAACTATCACGCTCAGCTTGCGTATAACAACTCTGCGCCTCCGGAGAGTGTAGGAAAACCTCAAAACAAGGTGAAAACATGGTATAATAAAGGAAACAAGCGGAGGGGGACATGGCGAGATACCGAACAACCGATGCAGCAGCAGGGCAAGGATTATTTTTATCCGTGAATCTACAGGAACAATTATTAGCTGACAGTTTTGAATATATGCTTAACGAAATAATAGGGACAAAAATAGACTTGGGCGTATATGACAAGAAGTATAAGAATGACCAGACCGGTGCGGGCGCAGTTCCCCCCTCTGTATTGTTGAAACTGATAATCTACGGATACCATAACGGCTGCATAAGTTCACGGAAGATATACGAACTGAACAACACAAACATCATAGCGAAGGCGTTAACCGGGGATATGAACATCCACTGGACAACGATAGCGGATTTCATATCAGGGAACAAAGAGGCCGTCAAAGAAACATTTGTGCAGGTTCTGACATACTGCAACGAGCTTGGGCTGATAGGCGGGGAGAAGTTCGCGGTGGACGGGTTGCGCCTGCCGTCTAACGCGTCGATAGACATGAGCGAGACGGAGGAGCAGCTGAAGAAACGGCTTGCCGTGTACCGGAAGATGGCGGCGAAGCATATTGAGCGGCATGCGAGGAAAGACGCGCAAGGGGCAAACGACGCCAAGACGAGGAAGCACTTTGAGAAACGGCAGAGGCACTTAAACCGCCAGATAGAAAAGATAGGGGATTTTCTGGAAAAGATGCGGAAGAAAGAAGGGCGTGACGGGAAAGAAATCCAGTCAAACGTGACGGACAATGAAAGCGCGATGATCCACAGTTCCAAGGGGTTTGTCCAGGGATATGTAGGCATAGCGGTAACAGACCAGAAAAGCCAGGTGATAACGGGCGCACAGGCGTTCGGCAATGCGAATGAGACAGAATATCTGCCTGAAATGCTTGATAAAAACGCGGAAAACATGGGAGGAGCTGGGGTTAAGACTGAAGAAGGCAAGAAGATAACGATACTAGGAGATCCCAATTATTACAGCGAGGAAAACTTTCAGGCGTGCGACGAGCGGGGTGTAGAGGCGGTAATACCTGACAGCCAGGCGAAGCGGCGTCTTGGGCCTGACGGGAAAAACCGGTATGAGGTTGATGATTTCAAATATAATGAAGCGGATGACTGTTATGAATGTCCGCAGGGCAAATGTCTTGAATATAAAAGGACGACGGAGCAGAAGGGCGTCGAGGGGAAAGTGTATCAGGCAAGTCTTACGGACTGCAAACAATGCCCTGCCTTTTCAAAGTGCTCATGGAGCAAGAAAGAGCAAAGCGAACTAAACCAGGGAAAAGCGCTGAGGATAGTTAAAAGCAATGGGCAAGGCAGTTTATGCCGAGAGATGCGCAAGAAGTTTGAAAGTGTGGAGTATCAAGATAAATACGCTGATCGGATACAGATAGTGGAGCCTGTATTTGCGAACATAAGGCATAGTAAAGGGCTTAACCGGTTCACCTTACGTGGGAATGAGAAAGTAAACAGCCAGTGGCTGCTGTATTGCATGGTACATAATTTAGGTAAATGCCTAAACGGGCGAAATGCGGTGAAAAACAGCGCATAGGAAAGACAGAAACATGAGGGAAAGGGAGAAGGAAAATTCGAGATTAAATATTTCGGTATACAGTTATTGAAATAAATATCAATTTTGGAGTAAATGTAATGAGCTTGAAAATACAGGGGTTTTCCTACAGTCTCCTGCGCCTTTGCGAGAGGTCTTTGCGAATAATTTATCCGAGAAGATTCACGCAGAGGCGCAAAGAACGCAGAGGACGCGGAAAATCCTTTGTGATCTTTATACCTTCGTGATCTTAGTGTGAAATATTTTCAAAAGGAGATTCAAATTTGAATGAAACAATTTATCACCTTCGCCCTATTATGTATCTTCTTCCAGCTTTCTTCGCAGGCTTGGTGTGGGCGGTAAGCAGTTAAAAAACCACGTACCATATTGGGTACTGCGTATATGACATCTTTCTGGCTCATTGTAATTTCTCAAAATGCATGATATATTTTAAGGCAGAGGTGCAAAATGGCTGCAAAAATTAAACCAGTAGAACCGACTGTCATAAAGGATAAGAAAATTGTCCGTGAAGTTATAGCCCAAGTACGCCGGAAACCAGCCGCCGAAGATATTAGATGGGCCAAAACGCGCCGGAAACTGTTTAATGAATTGACGGCAAAATGAACTTAAACGGCAAAAAATCCATTATCACCGACAAGCGATTTTTTTCTCTGGAACAACTTAATAAAAAAACTAAGCTTGATAGTTTTTTCTGCCCTATTGAAGAATACAATAATTATCTGTTTCAAGAGGCTCTAAGATCGCAAAATGATCAAATGGCTCTTACATGGCTCCTGCTTGAACGTTCAACCGGAATCATCGCTGCCTATATGTCTCTTATAGCTGATGCCATAAAATTATCAGCTACAGAAAAAGAACTCCATAATCTTGACTACCCATTCAAAACCGTTCCTGCAATGAAAATCGCAAAACTGGCAGTTTCCGCTCCTTTTCAAGAAAAATATCGTGGCATCGGTTCATTAATGGTAGACATGGCGATTCAGATCGCCGAATCCTGCAATGAACAACATTTCGCCTGCCGTTTCGTTACCGTTGACGCAGACATTGAACACAATGAAAGCGTCATGAACTTTTATCTTAAAAACGGCTTTATCCCAAACGAAGAAACCAACAACAAACGTCGAAAAACAATCAGTATGCGCAGGGATATATTGTTTAAGGTTGACATATCATAAAAAACATTTAGGTGAAAGTCACTACAATAAATACTGAGGACGCGGAGGATTTTATTTGAACCTTCTTCCCCTTTGTGATCTTTGTACCTTTGTGATCTTAGTGTGAAATTTCTTAAATAGAATTCAATTAATAGTAAAGTTATAGCCTTTATAAAGTACTATCCCATCAGCGGAATTCCGCTCTCCGTCCAGTTTCCCGCGTCTTTCAGAGCCCGCCTGAATTGAGTTTCATAGAGTTCGCGGTATACGCCGTTAAGCGCAAGAAGACCGGCATGGCTGCCGCGTTCCACAAGCCTCCCTTCGGAAATCACGAGAATTTCATCGCAAGCCATGATGGTGCTAAGCCTGTGGGCAATGACTATGCTGGTTTTCCCTTCAAGCAGAGGTTCTATCGCGTTCTGTATCAGGTTCTCTGATATTGAGTCGAGGGAACTTGTCGCCTCGTCCAGCATGATAAAACCGGGGTTTTTCAATATGACTCTGGCTATGGACAAACGCTGGCGTTCGCCGCCTGAGAGCTTTACGCCCCGGTTTCCCACTTCCGTATCATAACCCTGTGGAAGTGTCATTATAAAATCGTGAATATTCGCTTCGCGGCATGCCTTGACAATGCGCTCTTGTTCCGCGTCGGGAGCCGCGTACAGCAGATTTTCCTTTACGGTGCCGTTAAAAAGATAGGTGTCCTGGGTTACAAGCCCGATATTGGAACGCAGCCAGACCAGATCATAATCACGGATATCCCGTCGGTCAAGGAGTATCTCGCCGTCAACCACGTCGAACAGGCGGGGTATCAGATTAATGACGGTGGACTTGCCAGCTCCCGAAGGGCCGACAATGGCGACCGAACGCCCAGGTTCAACAGTAAAGCTGATATCCTTTAGTATTGGCTTTTCCTCATTATAATGGAAGTTTACATTTCTGAACTCCACAAGACCGTTCATTCTGTCGGGGGAAATCGCGCTTGGCCTGTTCTCTATCTCAACCGGCATATCGTAATATTGGAATATTCGCGTGAATATCGCCATGGATCTGATTATATCGACTTGCATATTAAGGAGCATATTCACAGGCCGGTACAACCTGTCCAGAAGCGCCACCATGACTGTAATGTCGCCGACTGTCAGGGTTCCGGCGTTGTATTTCAATATTAAAAGGCCGCCCAAAAGGTATATCACCATTGGCCCCGTGTTCGTCAGTATCCCAAGCGTTGCTCTGAACCATCTGCCCGCCATGCTCTCTTTAATATTCAGGGCGGTCATATCGGCGTTAACCTTCTCGTATTTATCGTATTCCGCATCTTCCCTGGTGAAAAGTTTTACCAGCATTTGACCGGAAACGCTCATGGTTTCCGAAAGTATCTGGTTGATTTCGTCGCTCTTCGCCTGTGCCTTATAAGTGATATCCCACCGCTTCTTCCCGACCTGCTTTGTGGGTAATATGAGCAGGGGCAGTAATAGGACTCCTCCGGTGGCAAGAATCCAACTCTTTTGATACATCGTTGTAATCGCTAAAATAATCAGTATCAGGTTTCTGATAAGCTCCGTAAGGGTGCCGGAAATTACCGTCTGCACGCTTCCGATGTCGGAAGTCATTCTCGTGATTATATCCCCCTGTTTGCTTGAGCTGAAGAACCTATGGGACATATTCAAAAGATGCCTAAACATTTTATTCCGCATATCAAAAATAATATGCTGGGATATCCAGACATTTAACCAGCTTTCAAATACCGAGATAAGGTTTGACAGTATCAGCATACCGAAAGACGCGGCTATCAGCTTGAGAAGAATATCCAGATTGCCGCCGATAAGCCCTTCATCAACTATCCTGCCCATAAGCACGGACGGCATGAGGGAAAACCAGGATGAAGCTGAAATACAAATAACCACCACTACCAGCCTTGGCCAGTAGGGCAGAAGATAACCGAAAGCCCTTTTTAAAAGGGACAAGGAGAGTTTCGGCGCGTCCTTTTTTTCTTCCGCCGTAAGCGGTCGCGCCTTGCCGCGTCCTCCTCGTCCGCCGCCTCCGCCTGCTCCATCATATACATTTGACATAGAGTTCGCCTCCTTTCTCTTTTAGAACAGCTCGCAGTTTATAATATTGCGTAATGTAATCCTAACACTCAATCTTAAGGTCGCCTTCCAAAATCAGCTTTTTCTTCCTCATGAATTCAGAAACTAAAAGAGAAACAACTGCCGGAATGATTATAGTTATAAGTAAAAGACCGAGCCAGTCAAATCCGTTAGGTGAAATAGCCGTCTGACCTAATGATATTGCCTTTTGTGATGGACCATACCAGCCGCTGATTACGCCAATTGGGCCTACCATGCCTGAAGTGCCCATACCGGAAGAAACGGGGGGCCCGTTCATTTTCAACTTAAAAATAAGTGTCGCCACAGGCCCGTTAATTATGGAAGCTACAAGCGCGGGAAACCACAGTATCGGTTTTTTCATAAGATTGGGAGTTTGCAGCATTGAGGTTCCCAAACCTTGAGCCAAAAGGCCGCCAATCTTGTTCTCCCTGTAGGAAGCGACCGCGAAACCGACCATGTGGGCGCAGCATCCGGCTACAGCCGCGCCACCTGCCAGCCCGACGAGTCCAAGGGCGGCGCAGAGGGCCGCTGAACTTATTGGAAGGGTTAGCACAATACCGACAATCGCGGATACAAGAATTCCCATTATGAAAGGCTGCATATCGGTTGCCCACATTACAGCCATGCCGAACAGGTTTGCGAATTTCCCTATCGGGGGGGCCAGAAGCATTGCGGCAAGAACGCCGGCAATTATTGTTACGGCGGGAGTAACAATAAGATCTATTGGCGTAACCTTAGAGACGAGTTTTCCGAAAAAAACCGCGATAAGAGCGATAAAAAATACCGCCAAAGGACCTCCTGCGCCTCCCAAACTATTTGCGGCCGCGCCAACGGCAACCAGTGAATACAGTACAAAGGGCGGCGCTTGCAGCGCGAAACCGATAGCGACTGCCATTGCCGCGCCCGCGCCAGGCGTGGCAAATTCGCCGATTCTGTTGAGTATCGGCAGATGGAGTTGGGTGCCCAAAGTATTAATGATAGTACCGATAAGTAGAGAAGCGAAAAGGCCCTGCGCCATTGCGCCGAATGCCTTAATACCTATCCGCTCCCAAGTGATCTGAATGCCTTGTTTTTTTAAAAAACCGGAAAATGACTTTTGATCTGACATAGATTCCCTCCTTTATGTTTTAAAATTAATTCTTATAATCGGTTTCAGCTAATCATACTCAGTAATCAGGATTTAATCAAAAAACCTCACACAAAGATCACAAAGGTTAAAGAATCACAATGATGTAATTGGGGGGGGAGGGAGGGTTGCCTTTGTGATCTTTGTGTGAGACTCTTCGATTAATTTATATCTTGCCGCAGTCATATCATCGATTTCAAGCATTTGTAAATCCATCATATCCTTGCGGTACTCTTTCTTTTGCTTCTCCTTTAATTTTTCTATCGCTTTTAAATCTTTTTGCGCTTCTATGTACAAGGCGCGTTTTTGCTCCACGACAATTTCCGCCTGCGCAGCCTGTTCCTCAAGTCTTTCAGCCTCCTGTTCAAGCCGCAAAATGTAATTGTCCCATGACAGCATATTTTGCCCGTCATTAAAACGCTGTTCTGTAGCGTTGTGGCGTTTAACAGCAGTAATTTTTATGTCGTTTTCTATCTTGTTAAGAATACTAATCGCCTGCCCAAGGGCGATTTTACATTCGTCTTCCTTAAATTTTCTTAATTGCAGAACTTTTTCCAGTCTGAATGAAAATCTTTTCATAAGTTGTCACCGTCCAAAATATCCATGCCGGGCAGCGTAGAAAATAAAGCCGCCACGCTGTTAAGCGCCATTTTAGTATCTTCCGTATTAACCGGCTTAACCGCGATTTTTGGCGTATCGTCTTTTGTTTTTTGATTTACAAATTTTACAAGCACTTTATTTGTATCGGTCATCTCTTCCTGCGGAATTGGGACGCCGGCTATTTTTGACATGGCGGTAAGAGTTTCTTCCAAAGATGTAGGTTCGTCCACCTCCTGAATAAGAAAATCCTCAATGGGGCCATGTTTTGCAATTGCTTCGTCAATCTCTGGATTGGAACCCTGATGATAAGCGCCTACATTGATAAGGTCTTCGGCAGCCGCGTAAGACGCCATATTTTTGCGGATAATGCCAGCCGCTTTTCTGGTCGCAGGGCCTGTTACTTTTGGCGAAAGACGGGAAATGCTCGGCAATATGTCTATAGCCGGGTAATGATAAGCATGTGCAAGATTCCTTGAAAGAACGATATGCCCGTCCAGAATGCCGCGCACGGTATCCGCTACAGGTTCGTCCATATCATCGCCGTCTACAAGGACGGTATAAAAACCCGTTATGCTGCCCTTGTCGGAAGTGCCAGACCTTTCAAGAAGTTTCGGCATGGAATCAAACATGCTGGGAGGAAAACCTCTTTGCGCGGGAGGCTCCCCGGCGGCAAGGCCTATTTCCCTCATGGCGCGGGCAAATCGCGTAACAGAGTCAAACAAAAGCATAACATCGTTTCCCTGATCGCGGAAATACTCTGCCACGGCGGTCGCTACATAGGCTCCACGAAGACGGGCAAGAGGGGGAGAATTAGAAGGAGTGACAATCAGTACGCTGCGCTTGAGCCCTTCAGGACCAAGATCGTATTCTATAAAATCGTTGACTTCCCGCCCGCGCTCGCCAATTAGGGCGACCACATTAACATCGGCTGATGTGTTACGCGCAATCATTCCAAGAAGAGTGGATTTTCCCACTCCTGAGCCGGAAAAAATGCCGAGCCTTTGGCCCTTTCCCACCGCAAGAAGACCGTCAATTGCGCGCACTCCGGTTGTTATGCGCTCTGTAATCCGTCTTCTTTTCAGCGGATCAGGAGCGCTTGCAAGCGCGGGGTACGTACATGTAGACGCAATATCGCCCTTGTTGTCAATTGGGTTTCCAAGAGCGTCTATAACGCGCCCTAGAAGTTTATCTGAAACAGGCACTTCAAGGCGGCTGCCAAGGGCTATAACTCTGTCGCCTACTTCAATTCCGTCTGTTTCTTCATAGGCCATTAGCTGAACAATTTCATATCTTAAGCCTACAACTTCAGCTTTAATACTGCCCCTGCCTTTTGGAGCGACAATCCTGCATATCTCGCCTATGATAGCCTGAGGACCGTGGCTTTCTATTAATAATCCTTCTACCTTGATTACTTTACCAACGCATTTTATAGGATCCGTGCGATCCGCGCATTCAAGATATTTTTCAAAAATATTCTGTTCAACAGTATTTACATGCATGCGGCCCCCCTCCACAAGCTTGACTCCATTCTATTACGGAGTCAAAGTATCAGTTTTCCTTCTTGTTATTTGTTCCAATCCGCTTGTTATTCTCTTGTCCACTTCTCTCTTGCCCTTTGTCGCCATTGTCGCAAGAGCAGCTAACGCGGCGGACGCGGTAAGCGCCGCGCTTGCGCCGGCTGAAAGTTCAGGTTCATCAGAATCGGAATCCGAAGCTGAACCGGAATCAACAGCCGCGTTTTCTTTTTCTGATTTATTTAATGCGTCCATTATCGCGGAAGACGCGGCAAGCTCGGTATTAAGCCTTGCAGACCTTATTACAGGAGACGGCAAGTTATCGTTACTTGTTGATTTGATAGGTGAAATTTCCAGTATCCTGTTTTCCAACTCGGCAAGCTGGCTAGCGATTCGCGCGTCAATCTCTCCAAAGTCAGTTTCTATTATACAGCCGCCCTTGTCTACTGAACTGTCTTCAACTATATTAATTGTTTTTACGCCTTCCATAAGAGCGATAAAATCCTGCTTATGCTCTGTGGCAAGTTTAAGATCCGCAAAGTTAACCTTAATTGAAATATTTCCCTTCGCTTTAACTTTGCGTAACGCTTCAACAACATTGGAAATTATCACATCACGCTGGTTTTCAGAGATAACTTTGATAACTTTTCGCGTAATAAGAAGCACCAAATAAATAATTTCTTTTTCAGTGTCGCTTAAAATTTCCGCTCTCTTGTCCTGGGCGCGTTCAAGCACTACCTGAGTTCTTTCAATAAGGCGGTCTACTTCCGCTTTTCCTTCGGCATACCCGTCTTCCTTGCCCTCAGTCTTTCCCTGTTCCTTTGCCTCTCTGCGTTCATTCTCCAGAGACTTCCTTCCCTCGGCTTCAATATCATTTGCCTTTTCTTTTGCATCCGCTATTATGCGCTCCGCTTCTTCTTCCGCCTGCTGTTTTAAAACCTGAGCCTCGTCAGTCTGTCTTTTAACTTCCGCAAAGGCCGCTTTTTGCGCGTCCTGTACAATGTTATCAGCTTCTTCTTTTGCCGAAGAAATCATCCGTTCTTTTTCTTCTTCCCATCTTGTTTTGAACATTTCAGCTTCGCGCCGCAGTTCATCAGCGGTAGGACCTGAATATTCTTCAATAGCTTCAATGTTATCCGCGTTATCCTCATTGGAGGATAAATGAGTAATTTCAGGATAGGAAGTAGGAGAATCAATAACGATCTTTTCCGGAAGCGCTACCAATTCATTCGGTCTGAAAACAGCCTTTAACATCAGGTTATCCCCTTTTTTAACATAATATTGGATCCGTTCAAAAAGAATTTTTTACCACGAACTAGTACCTTCGGTACATACACGAACAACGACAAGATATGTACTAAAAGTTCGTGGTGTTCGTGTGGTTCGTGGTAGAAATTCTTGTTTTTGGATTCCTCCAACATAAAATTGTTATACAACTAACTCATCCTCACCGGCGCGGGCGACGACGATTTCACCGGTATCCTCAAGGTGGCGGATAATGGATACTATCTTTTGCTGTGCTTCTTCAACGTCCTTCAAGCGTACCGGCCCCATGTACTCCATGTCTTCCTTGAGCATGCTTGCCGCACGTTTTGACATATTCTTGAATATCTTGTCCTGGACTTCCGAGTCGACGGATTTAAGCGCTTTTGCGAGCTCCTGAGAATCCACTTCGCGCATAACCTTTTGAATGGCGCGGTCGTCGAGCATAACGATGTCTTCGAATACGAACATTCTTTTCTTGATCTCTTCGGCAAGTTCCGGGTCTTCGTCTTCCAACGCTTCGATAATCTGCTTTTCAGAGGCGCGGTCAACAAGGTTAAGTATTTCTACGATACTCTCAACGCCGCCCGCCGCGGTGTAGTCTTCGCTTGACAGCGATGAAAGTTTCTTTTCAAGTACGCGTTCAACTTCACGTAACACTTCAGGGCTTGTTCTGTCCATTGTCGCGATACGCCGCGCTACGTCGCTCTGCACCTCATGCGGCAGGTTTTGCAGAATGATGGAAGCCTTGTTAGGCTCCAGGTACGCCAGAATAAGGGCGATTGTCTGCGGATGTTCCTGTTGAATAAAGTTCAAAAGGTGCGCGGGGTCTGTTCTGCGTATAAAGTCAAATGGGCGAACCTGTAAGCTCGATGTTAGACGGTTGATAATGTCAATCGCTTTCTGGCTTCCAAGTGATTTTTCCAAAAGCTCTCTTGCATAGTCGATGCCGCCTGTTGAGATGAACTGGTTCGCCATCATCAGTTCCTGGAATTCCTGCAAGATGGCATCCTTCTGTTCCGCATCGATTGTTTCTAACCGCGCAATCTCAAAGGTGAGAGTTTCAATTTCATCTTCGCGCAAAAACTTAAATATTTCCGCGGAAATTTCCGAACCTATTGTTACCAAAAATATAGCCGCTTTTTGCCGGCCTGAATATTCTTTTACGTTTTTCTTTTTGGAACTGCCTCCTACGACAGCTCCGGGCGCTAACGGTGATTTTGCCATAGTTTATTCCTCCAATATCCATGTTCTGATTAGCTGGGCGGCGTCTTCCGGATGTTCCTTTGCCAAATTGATGGCGCTTTCCATCAACTGCATCCTTGTGCGCTCCTCGACTGAAATTGAAACGTCCTCTCCTTCGTGTTCCGCTTCGGCCATCGCGCTTTCACGCAGCATCTGTTCGCGGCGCGCCCTCTCTTCTTCGGCAAGCCTCCTGCGCCTTTCCATCTCGCGGGAGATCGTTCTAAACAGCATAAATCCAAACAACATTAATGTCAAACCGGCAATAAAAACAATTACTGTAAGCTGCATTTGTTTCTTTCTGAAATACGCCTCGTCCTCTTTCATGAATTCCTGAGTACGATCTACGGGAATGTTAGTTACGGTAACTGAATAAGCTTTTGCCGAATTATATCCGATAGCGTCGCGTATTAATTTTTCCGCATTGAGTAAATCCTGTTGAGGAACCGGAGTATATTCCCTTTCTATGGATCCTTCCGCCGAGATTATCGGATTTCTCTTTGAGTCATATTTTCTTTTCCATACCCCGTCTATGTTTACGGCGACTGTAACACGATCAAACATTTTAGGACTTTTTTCACCTTGAATATTTTGCTCACCCCATACATAGTTTTTTGTCACTGTATTTTGATCCATCTCTCCGTAAAGATTGCTCATGTCCTTAAAAGCCGGAGGAGCCTGTCCTTCCACTCCGGGAGGGCCCTCGGGGTTATATCCTGTTCCTTTCCATTTTGTAGTACCTGTATTTTCTCCTGCAATAATTTCTATGGTTCTTTCCGAATCGTCATACGAAAGACCGGGAGTCTGTGGTTTAATTATGGTGGGAATAATTTCTTTTTTTGTATATGTTTCTTGGCTATAATCAATATCAATTTTTATGTTAAGGTCTCTTACGCGATCCGCAGAAAACGTTTGTTGAAGGAGCGCAAGTACCTTTCCCCTGTACTCTTTTTCCTGCTTCATAAGAAATTTTTGCTGACGCTCGGTAAGAGTTTGTTTGTCAAAATCTTTCAATCCCTCAAAATCGTTAAGCAAATTCCCGTAATTATCGGTTATCGTGATATTTTCATCCGTTAACCCTTCTATCGCGGATTTAAGAAGTTTTTGTATACCCTCAATTTTTTTCCTGTCTTGAATAATGTCGCTTCCCGGAGTCGGAAAAATTGTAAGGCCTGCAGTAGCGGGTTTTTGATCAGACATGAATAATTCTTTTTGCGGCCATACAATTTCCAATTCGACATTATCTATGCCTTCAAAAGCCTTGATATGGTTAATGATCATTTCTTTCTGAGCCCGCTGAAAGTTAACCTTACGCTCAACATCAGTAATAGTCCAGCGTTCTTTATCAAAGATCTGCCAGGGATCAATTTTAGACGGAAGTAAATTCTCGCTTATAAGAATTGCCCTCATGCGCCGCGCTGTCGCGTCGTCTGCAACCCGCACATATTTGTCAGGAGTAACCGTAACCTTAACGTCCTCCTGATTAAGGCGCTTTACTATCCTGTCCAGCAATGCATCATCTGTGATCGGCCTGTCATAAATCACAGATAAAACCGGCGTGGCTGAAACCCGAAAGAGCGTTATTACCGTACCGATAATGACAACGCCTATTACCGCAATAATGATTTTTTGCCGTAAAGACCAGCCTGCCCATAACGCTGTAACCTTAGTAAGGATTTTTTTGAAAAACTCGTTCATTTCCCCTCCCAAAATATAATTATTATCTTGTATTTATCAAATCTCTCCAGCTCTGGATCAATCTGCTTAAAATATTTCGCGTAATGTCAATAGCCATGCCCGCTTCGGCCTGAGCTATTGTAATATCGTGAATATCAACCGATTCTGGATTGATAATCGCTTCCTTTTGCAAACTGCTTGCGTTTAACTGCGCGCCCGATACCCTGTCAAGCGCCTGAAGCATCGCGTCTTCAAAAACTCCCGCCCTTGTAACGCTTTGCGCGCCTAATGCGTCCCTAAGCGCTAAAGCTTTATGTCCGTTTCCATAATACGGGCTGTCAGGCGGCAGCATGTGCTTTTCATGAGTGCGCGCCATTGTTATCGAATAATCCTTCGCGGCGGACGCGCTTATAAACGCCTGGCTGTTAAAAACTTTCATCATTCCCTCCCTTTAAGAAAAACTATTTTGTGCCTATTTCCAAAGCTTTTTGGAACATAGATTTTGAACCGTCAATAATCGCGGCATTCGCTTCATAAGAGCGCGAAGCTGAAATCATATCCGTCATTTCAGTGACAACGTCAACATTAGGCATTTCAACATAGTCTTTATGTTCGCCTGTAAGAATCCTGTCGGGGTGCGTAGGATCATAAACATAACGAGGCTCCGTTGACCTGTCCTCTTGAACTTCTACGACGCGTACGCCCCTGCCCATTCCGTTATCCAAAGAATCAGGAAGATACGGAGAACGCCAGTATGGGCTTTCTACCATTGGCCGCATAATCACGCGGCTGCGCCTGAAAGGGCCGCCCTCAGGCGTTCTTGTTGTATTGACATTCGCCATATTGTTCGCGATTACGTCAAGCCTCATTCTGTTTGCGGTCAAGCCTGTCGCCGCAATGTTTATCGAATTAAAAATTCCCATTTACTGCTTCCTTATCCTCTTAATACTTTACTTATCTGGCTGTATTCAAATGCCGCAGACTGCGCAAAGAGCGTGTAACTCATCTGGTTATGCGTCGCAAGCATGAATTCTTTTTCAGGATCAACATTGTTCCCGTTGTTGTTGTACGTGCTTGTATAGTCCAGGACGCGGCGAATCTGCACGTCGCGGTAGTCCCTTTCTTTATAATTTGGAAAATGACCCGGATGAGTCATATTGAGTTCCAGCGCGGGACGCTTATTTTCCGAATCAAGCGCCCGTTTTAACTCACTCTCAAAATTTACGTCCGTACGTTTAAAATTGGGAACATTGGCGTTAGCCAAATTGTTGGCAATGACCTGTCTGCGGACTGTGCTTGCGTCCATTGCGCGGTGTAATAAATCAATTGTTTTAGCGAATGTGTTCATAAAACATTCCTCCCAATTCTAATTTCGGCAAAATTTTTCCCCCTCTTTAACGTCCCTATCTATAGGATATACCTGCCAAGATCCTGATCTTTGACGATATCCGCCAGTTTTTGGTTGACATAATCTACAGTAATGTCAATTTTAGCGGGCGCTATATCGGACGCTTCAAAGGAAACTTCCTCCAGCAAAGTTTCCATTATTGTATGAAGCCGCCTTGCCCCGATATTTTCCATTTTTGAGTTGACCTCCGCGGCAAGCGCCGCAAGGTGTTCAATTGCTTCCGGCGTAAATACCAGGCTGACATTTTCCGTCCCAAGCAATTCGGTGTACTGTTTGATAAGCGCGTTTTTAGGTTCGGTTAAAATACGCAAAAAATCATCCTTACCCAGAGAATCCAATTCCACGCGCAGGGGGAACCTTCCCTGTAATTCGGGGATTAAGTCCGAAGGCTTGCTTACATTAAAAGCGCCCGCCGCGATAAAGAGAATGTGATCCGTGTTGACCGGACCCCATTTTGTGTTAACCGTGGCTCCTTCAACAATGGGAAGAATGTCGCGCTGTACGCCTTCGCGCGAAACGTCGGGACCGCCTCCCCTGTCGCCTTTAACGGCAATCTTGTCAATTTCGTCAATAAAGATTATGCCGGTTTCTTCCACCCGCTGACGCGCCTCATCGCTTACCCTGTCGCGGTCTACAAGTTTCTCGGCTTCTTCGGCTTTTAATATTTCCATCGCGCGGGGAACGGTCACTACTTTTTTCTTTTGAACGCCGCCCAACATTCCGGCTATCCCTGAAAGGCTCGCTTCAAGGTCTTCCATGCTGCCGCCCATCATTTCAAAAGCGGGGATGGTCGGGTTTTGCCCTACCGTCAATTCGACAGTTCTGTCATTAAGCAAACCTTCGTGAAGCATGATTCTTAATTTTTCTCTTGTAGCCTTAAACCTCTCACTCTCGCTGTCTTTTACTTCATCCGCGGATTCTTCCTGATTCTCCGCGTTTTTCTGATCATCTTCATTGTTCTGCGTTTCCTGAGCTTTCTTGAAAGCGGGAAACCCCAACTGTAATGTTGTCGCGATAATACTGCTGTTTGAGTTTTCAGGATTTATCTGAAAAGTGCCCATAGGCCTCATTATCGGACCGGGACGCGGCTTTTTTTCTTTATGTTTTTTCTCGCTAATCGGCAGTAATAGATCCAATAACGCTTCTTCCGCGCGTTTCTCGGCTTCCTGTTTAACCGCCTCCTGCATTTCCTGTTTTACCATTTGAAACCCGGCTGCCATTAAATCGCGTACCATGGACTCTACATCCCTGCCCACATAACCTACCTCGGTGTATTTTGTCGCTTCCACTTTTATAAAAGGAGAACCGGCAAGTTTTGCGAGACGGCGCGCGATTTCTGTTTTTCCTACTCCCGTCGGCCCTATCATTAAAATATTTTTAGGGGCGATATCTTCGCGTATCTCAGGCTCAAGTTTTAATCTTCTGACGCGGTTGCGTAACGCCACAGCTACGGCTCTTTTAGCTTTTTTTTGTCCAACGATATACTTATCCAGTTCCGATACTATCTGCCTTGGAGTGTATTCCTTTTTATCCTCCATCATCCTAATTCCTCCAATGTTATTTGCATATTTGTATAGATGCAGATGTTACCCGCAATCTTTAAACTTTTTTCCGCTATTTCCGCCGCAGTAAACTGGCTTCCTTCCATAAACGCCAACGCCGCGGCATAAGCGTAATTTCCCCCCGAGCCAATAGCAAGCGCGTCTTCGGCGGGCTCAATCACGTCTCCGGTGCCTGATATTAAAAGTATTTTTGTTATATCCGCCACCAGCAGGAGCGCTTCAAGCCGCCTTAAAGTGCGGTCCATGCGCCAGTCTTTTGCCAATTCAACCGCGGCTCTTGCAAGGTCCCCTGAATATTCTTTTAACTTGGCTTCAAAACGGTCAAAGAGGGTAAACGCGTCCGCGGTAGCGCCGGCAAAACCGCAAAGTACCTTTCCGTCCATAAGGCGGCGCACTTTACGCGCGTTGTTCTTCATTACAGTGTCTCCCATTGTAACTTGGCCGTCTCCAGCCATCGCAACCTTGCCGTTTTTTCTTATCGCTATTACGGTAGTGCTCCTTATCTTCCCTTCCATGTTATCCTCCCGCGTGCGGATGAGATGCCGCGTATACTTTTTTCATTTTTTCAAAATTAACATGCGTGTAACGCTGAGTAGTGGAGATGTTTGAGTGTCCAAGCATTTCTTGAACCACGCGCACGTCGCACCCGGAGTTTACAAGATGAGTTGCAAAACTGTGGCGAAGCGCGTGCGGATGAATGTTTTTTCCTATGCCGGAATGTAGCGCATAACGCGAAATAATCCAGCGTACTCCGGGAATGGAAATCGGCTGTCCTTTCCTGCTTATAAACAAAGCGCTTTTTTTCCAGTCAATTCCCGCCATTTTTAATCTCTCCGCCCTTTGCGGAAGATACTCCTGTATCGCCGTAACCGCCTCGTCGCTGAAAAACACATAACGCTGTTTTCCGCCCTTTCCCGTTATTTTCGCCTCGTCAAGATCGGCGGATATATTCGACATGGAAAGAGACACCGCCTCCGATATGCGCAATCCGCCAGAGTACATCGCCATAATAAGCGCCTTATCCCTTTCCGGCCAGAGAATTCCCGTAGCCTCGGGAAGCGCGGCAAAATCCGCCATTTCATCTTCCCATAAGACATTGGGCAGCCTCACGGGAGTTTTAATATTACGCAATGAACAGCAGGGATTATCGGTCCTTTTGTTAAAACGCGCCATCCAGCGGTAAAAACCGCGTATTGTAGAAAGACAGCGGTTAACGCTTGCCGCCGCCATTTTTTCAGCGGTTAATTCCGCTATAAAACTCTGCACTTCATACGCATTGGCCGCTTCAGGGGCAATCCCGTGGTTAGCGCAGTAATTCGCATAACGCAGAAGATCGTTTTTGTAGGCTTCCGCAGTCCGCTCTGAACATCCCTTTACGGATTCCATATAGGATAGGAAATCCATGACAAACAGAGAATCAATATTCCACCCGCTTTTTTCTTCTTTCATTTTTACTCCTCGTTATCATCCACGCTGTGCAAATAATCGCAGTCTGGATTTATACACGCCTTATGCGCCCCGTTTTTCTTGTCATATTTTTCAACCATGAAAAAACCGCACTTTGGACAATTCTGATTTATCGGCTTAAAGTGGCTTATAAAATCACATTCAGGATAATTTGTACAGCCGTAAAATTCCTTGCCCCTGCCCTTGGTTTTCCTCGCGACTATATCGCCGCTGCATTTGGGGCATTTCGCCAGCGGAATTGATTTTGTATTCCGGCATTCGGGAAAACCCGAACAAGCAAGGAAGAATCCAAAGCGGCCAAGTTTTTTTAACAGCGGTTTCCCGCATTTTTCACAGATAAATTCCGTCTGTTCGTCCAAAGTGCCTTTAAACGATTCTATTTTTTTGCTCACGTCGTCTACAGTTGTTTTAAACGGCTGCCAAAATTCCCTAATCATGTCAGGCCAGCTGACCTTGTTTTCTTCCACTTCGTCCAGCTTTGTTTCCATTGACGCGGTAAAATCAGCGTCAACATAAAGCGGGAAGTGTTCAACTAACACTTCATTTATCAGTTTGCCCAGCACTGTCGGCACCAACTGTTTATTTGAGCGCGTAACATAGTAACGGTCAAGTAAAACAGAAATAATTGACGCGTAAGTTGAAGGCCGGCCAATGCCTTTTTCTTCCAGAACACGCACGATTGAAGCGTCGGAATAACGCGCAGGCCCCTGAGTAAAATGCTGTTCAGTTTTAAATTTTTCAGCTTTTACTTTATCGCCTGTTTTTAACGCAGGACATGAACCGCCGCTTTCCTCTTTGGAAGAAAGCAGCTTTATAGCTTTATAGAATCCTTTCTCAAGAAGTTTGGTTCCGCTGACCCGGAAAAGCCCCTCGTTCTTACCTTCCGTAACCTTAATGTCAACGCTGACAGTTCTGCTTTTCGCGTTATTCATCTGGCTTGAAACAAACCTCTCCCAGATAATCGTATAAAGGCGGATCTGATCTTTTGTTAAATATTCCTTAATTGAGTCAGGAGTGTATTCAGTGTATGTGGGCCTTATGGCTTCATGAGCGTCCTGCGCGTTCTTGCCTACCGTGTATTCAATAGGTTTTTCAGGCAGTTCATTGGGAAAATTTTTCATAAGCCAACCCCGCACGTCTTCGATGGCGGTATTTGAAATACGGACACTGTCGGTACGCATATAAGTAATAAGACCGACGCGGGACGCGCCGATGCCCACGCCTTCGTAAAGCTGCTGCGCCACCTGCATTGTCTTGCGTGAGGTGAAACCAAGGCGGTTAGCCGCAGTCTGCTGCATTTGCGATGTGGTAAACGGGGCTTTCGGCCTTATGGTTTTGTCTGTTTCACGGACATCGGAAACAAAAAAATCGCTGTTTTGAATTTTTTCTATGATTGCCTTGACTTCGACCTCGCTCTTAAGATCCGGTTTATTGTTATTCCATAAAACAAGCTGAGAGGCGTATATTGATTTGCCGGCTCTAAAATCCGCTTCAAGTGTCCAGTATTCTTCCGGAATAAAATTGTCAACTTCTTTTTCCCTTTCGCTGATAAGGCGTAACGCGACAGATTGAACTCTTCCGGCGGAAAGGCCGTTCTTTACTTTTTTCCACAGAAGCGGCGAAAGGTTGTAGCCTACAAGCCTGTCAAGAACGCGCCGCGCTTTTTGAGCGGCTACTTTATCTTCATCAATGCCGCGCGGATTAAGAACAGCGTCATTAACAGCCTGCGGCGTTATTTCGTTAAAACTGATCCTTTCAATGGGAACTTTTTCAGTTTTTGCGGTAATGGCGTTACGCAAATGCCACGCGATTGCCTCCCCTTCGCGGTCATTATCACAGGCAAGCAGCACCTTGCCGGATTTTTTCGCGTCTGTCTGTAATTCTTTTAAAATTTTCGCCCTTCCGCGGACTGTGATGTATTCAGGCTCAAAATTGTGATCCACGTCTATCGCCGTTCTGGATTTGGGCAGATCAATAAGATGACCCATCGACGCTTTTACATTATAGGAAGGTCCTAAGTACTTTTCTATTGTTTTCACTTTTCCGGGAGATTCCACAATCACCAGTATTTGTTTTTCCGGTTTTGATGATTTCCTTTTTGCCGGACTCTTTTTTTTAGTTTTTTCAGCCGTCATACCGCATCCTTAAATTTCAATTTTTAAAAAATTAGCCATAGAATGGATAATTCCATTTTTGTCCGCGCCTGTCTCAGCCGCGTTAGCGTCAAATTCTTCAGCCGCCATATTCCATTTATAAAGCACATCACACGCGGAATTAATTATTTCCGCCCCGTCTTGTGCAAGTTTAATTGTTCCTCTTTTATCAAATTTACCGTCTTCCCGCGCTCCACAGGAAGCGACCCAAAGGTCTTTACCCTGTTCAAGCGCAAACGCCGCTGTAATTAACGCGCCTGATTTCCTTGGCGCTTCTACAATTAACACTCCCCGCGACATGGCGGCGATAATTCTATTCCTCGCCGGAAACGTCCATTTGCTTGGATGCACGCCCGGCGGATACTCAGAAATTATCGCGCCGCCGGAATCCAATATCCGTTTTGCCAAAGGCCTGTTCACAGAAGGATATATTTGGTCTATGCCGGATCCCAATATCGCGTAACCGGGGGCGCTGCCAATAAGATTGCCTCTGTGTGACATCGTATCAATTCCCAAAGCAAGTCCCGATATTACCGATATTCCCGCCCTTCCTATGTTACCTGCAATTTTATACGCCTGTTCAGCCGCCTGCGGACTTGGATTTCTTGTGCCGACCATTCCTAATAGCGATTTTTCGGGATTTGGAAGCTTTCCCATATAAAAAATTACAGCCGGCGGATCGTATGATTCCCTTAGAAGCGGCGGATAATCCGCGTCATTCCAGGATACCCAATTAATAGAGCGCATTCTGCAAGTTGTGTCAATACTTCCGGCTTTTTCATGAATTTCAGTAATATCCCAAAATTCGCTTAATTCATGATTCAGAATCTCTTCTATGCTTCTTTTAGTCTGAATAAATAATTTTTCTTCGTCGTCAAAGGCCTGCAATAACAAAATTTTGTCCGTTAATTTTATGCCCGGTAAAAGAGAAATTATTAAATCCAGCAAACCGCTTTTACTCATATATCAACCCCTGAACTATGTCTTTGTTATTCTGCGCCTCTTCTTTAATCTTTTTATCTTTTGTGCGGCTTATTATCTTGTCATATAATTCAACCGCATCCGTATAATTTTCCGTTGAATAATAAGCTCTTGCAAGAACAAACATTGTGGAAATATCAGAGGGGGAGATTTTCAGATAACGTTCCAGATACGGAATCGCGTCCTGCGGCCTGTCAAGTTCAAAAATATATAATATTGCAATTCCGTACATGGGCCTTGTATAAGTAATGTCAAGTTCCATCGCCCGCAAATATGAATTCTCGGAAAGTTTAAACAATCTGTCTTTTTCTTTTTGTTCTCCCGCTGAAAATCCGACAAGCGATTTTGCGGCTGACGCCGCTGATACTCCTGTTAAATAATAAATAGTCGGGTCTTCAGTATTAAAATAAATTGCCCTTTCAAACGCGTTAAGCGCGTCATTGTGCATCTTTTTATCCGCAAGCCTTATAGCCAGTATTTTCCAATAAACTCCGGTTTGAGCGCCTTCCCTTACGTTCCTTTCAATTTGATCTTCATATAACGCAATTGCCTTTCTTAAACCGTCAATGGTTTCAGGAGGGCCGCCTTTTGGACTTAATTGCGCAATGCGTTTGGCTAATTCCCTGTGTGTTTTTGTGGTGACGTTCTGATATACAAAATAAAATAATATGCTTACCGCTGCAATAACAAGGATAGCCATAATTATTTCTTTTAATTTTTTCATATAATCTCACATATCCGTCTTTTGTAATTTGGGAAGATAACGACGGTGATTTTCCCGTAAAATTGCCGTATCTACATGCGTATAAATCACAGTTGTGCCAAGATCGGCATGCCCTAAAAGTTCCTGCACAGTCCTTAAATCCGCGCCTCCGGCCAATAACGAAGTCGCGAAACTGTGCCGTAATGTGTGAATATGCGACGATGTGCCGGCAAGACTGGCGGATTTCGCGTAATTTTTCCAAATGCCCTTTCTGGACAGGCGGCTGCCGTTTCTTCCGATAAAAAGGGCATGGGTCTTGTTTATTTTGCCCGCCAGCTTTGGTCTTGCGTATTGAAGGTATTGTTTTAATTGATTTGCCGCTTCTTTTCCAAAAAGCACAATACGCTCTTTATTGCCTTTTCCTCTTACTTTTGCGACTCCTGTGTCGATATCAACATCTTTTATATTAAGCCCCACGGCTTCAGAAACGCGCAATCCCGCCGAATAAATTAATTCAAAAAGGCATCTGTCGCGGCAGCCCTGCGGTTTTGACGTGTCTATAACATTTAAAAGTTCTTCTATAGTTTTTTTGTCCATTACTTCCGGAATATTGATTTTTCGTTTGGGACATTCAAGAACATCCGCCGGATTATTTTCTACCAGTCTTTCATCCACGGCAAATCTGTAAAAAGATCTGAGTGCGGAAATTGCCTTTGCAATTGAACGCGCTTTAATTTTATTCGCATTACTTCGCATAACAAGATACTCGGTAAGAAATGCCGCGTCAGTTTCAGAAAGCGTTATTTTTCTTGACTCAAGATATTCAAGAAAACACTTTATCTCCAGACGGTAACATTCTTTTGTAAGCAATGCGAGGCGCTCTATTGCGATAAGGCGCGAACAGTATCTGGCAAGAAGTTCTGAGTTTTTCAAACTAATATTTCTCCACTCTTTCCATAACAGGCCTAACTTCAGTTTGATAATTATGTTTTCTTATAATGGAGGGTACGTCCAGATCATCATGATATTCACGCTGGGGCAGATATGAAAAATATTCAGGTTTCTTTGTTCTTTCAACCATTCCCTCAAATTCATTGTAATCAATAAAATCCAAATTCTGAACTTTAGCGGGATCGCTTTTTTTTGTATCTATCTGTTTGTTTCCGCTAAAACCTGTGGCAATGATCGTTATCTGAATAGTGTTGTCCAGTTCAGGATCTATGCGAAGACCGTGAATAATATTTACTTCCGGATCGCATTTTTCTTTTACTGACAGAATGCAGTTATTTATTTCAACAAGCGTTATGTCTTCAGGACCTACGATATTTATAAGAACTCCCGTCGCTCCGTCTATGCTTGTATCTTCAAGGAGTGGGTTGTCAATGGCGTTCTTAATCGCGTCCTGAGCCCTGTTTTCACCGGTGCCAAGACCAATGCCCATCAACGCGTCGCCTTTGCCTTTCATGACAGTTTCGATGTCGGCAAAATCCGTATTTTGAAATCCTGTCTCTGTAATAAGCTCTGAAATTCCCTGTACGCCTCGGCACAGAATCTCATCTGCTATCATGTAGGCTTTGTTATACGTTGTTTTACTGTCAACAACTTTAAAAAGATGCTGATTTGGGATAACTATTAATGTGTCAACTTCACCGCGCAGTTTCGCGATTCCTTCTTCGGCAAGCCTCATTTTGTAACGGCCTTCAAATTCAAAAGGCGTAGTTACAACGGCTACCGTAAGTGCGCCCAACTGCCTTGCAATTTTAGCGACAATAGGAGCTGATCCCGTCCCTGTTCCGCCGCCCATTCCCGCTGTGATAAAGACCATATCCGCGCCCCTTAACGCTTCGGCAATCGCCACTTGATCTTCAATCGCGGCTTTTTCTCCTTTTTCAGGATTTCCTCCGGCTCCCCGTCCGCCTGTTATTTCCGCGCCGATTTGTACTTTAACCTTCGCCCTGCTTTTTTTATGCAGATCCTGAATATCCGTGTTAGCTGCAATAAATTCTACTCCGGCTATTTCCGCTTCAATCATGCGGTTTAACGCGTTTCCGCCTCCGCCACCAAGAGATATTACCTTGATAACAGCCGGAACATCGTTACGTGCTTTTATTATCTCCCTGTTTTCATTAGCTGAAACAACCTTTAGAGAAACAGACGCCTCCTGCGGTTTAAATTGTAGTACCTGTGGTTTCTCACATACTGCAAAAACATTCATTTTTCTTAATCCCTCCCATTAAATTTCTTTTCTATCTGACTTTAAAACAACGTTTATATTTTCAGATTATGCAAATTCCTCTCTTAGCCATGATATTAATTTGCCAATAAGAGCTTCGTTCTTTTTCCCCCCGTGCCGCTCTCCCCTCTCTCCTAAATCATTTCCCGCCCTGCGGTTTCCCTCAAGAGCGAGTCCTATGACTGTCGCGTAAGAGGGCGTCCTGTATTCTTCTACCAATCCTGATAAATCCTGTGACGGTATAGGACTTCCAAGACGCGAGGGCAGTTTTAATATACTGTTCGCAAGAGAAACAACACCTGACAACTTCGCTCCGCCGCCTGTTAATACAACGCCTCCTCCAAGCGGACGCGGAAGATCTAGCGATTCAAGATGTTGTTTTATCAGCTTAAATATTTCCTCCATTCTAGGTTTTATAATCGCGAGTATCTGCGACCTCGGAATGGTTATTGGGGGTCTTCCCCCTACGCCAGGCACAATTACAGTCTCATCGTCATCTAACATCTCGTCCCAGCAGCAGCCTGCGTCAATTTTAATCTTCTCCGAGTTATCAACAGAAATATTTTTAATAATTGATATGTCGCTCGTAACCTGAGTCCCTCCCGCCGGTATTGTATAGGTAGAATACGGAGCGCCTTCAACATAAACAAGCATGTCCGTCGTTCCCCCGCCGAGATCAACTAACGCAACGCCAAGGTCTATTTCTTCCTGGGTAAGAACCGCGCGCCCTGCGGCAAGTGTCTGTAAAATTAATTCATTTACTCGAAAACCGGCGCGGTTGACGCATTTAATTAAATTCTGACCTCCTGTCACAGAACATGTAATTATATGCACTTCCGATTCCAGCCGCACTCCCAGCATGTCCATTGGGTTTCTTATCCCTTTTTGATCATCCACTTTAAAATTCTGCGGTATTACTTCCAATATCTGCCTGTCAGTCGGTATCACGACGGCTTTCGCGGCCTCTATTACGCGATCAATATCTTCCTGCCCAATTTCTCTTTCTCTTGTGTCGTGTTTTTTTCCCGTTACTCCGACAACGCCGCGGGAATTTATCCCGTTTATATGGTTTCCTCCTATCCCTGTCCAGCAATCCGTTACTTCAAGCCCGCTCATCATCTCCGCGTCTTCAATCGCAGCTTCTATGGCGTGAACTGTAGCTTCGATATTTACCACTACTCCCTTTCTTAAACCTGTAGAAGGCCGAATACCAGACCCGATTATTTTAAGGCGTCCGTCCGCGTCGCGCTCGCAAACAATAACGCGGACGTAAGTTGATCCAATGTCCAACGACGCAATTATTCCATTACTCATCAGGATAACTCCTCAATTTTATATGAACCTATGCCGGATCTAAAATCAATTTCCTGCGGACGTTTATTGTCCGTCTCAAATACATTTAACATAAGCAGCATGTACCTAAGCGTATCTTCCGTTAGATTATTCTCTACCCTTACTCTTATGCCGCTGTGAACCGGAAAAAGCACAAGGTCATAGCCGTCCCATGCTTTTCTTTCAATCCGTATCTCGGAAATTGCAGATAACAATTCAGGCGATGATTCGGAAATTTTTTCAAGATTTTCCACTAACGGAACAAGCGCCGACGGAAGACGCATATTAAGATTTGCGTTTTCTATTCCGGAAATGACCGGAATATTTGCCTTTTCTTTTAAATCGCCGTTTTCTATTTTGTAAAATACTCCATGCCTGTCAATATAAATCATTACCTGTCTTGAGTTTATATTTGCCAATGTAACGGCGGCGGCTTGGCGCGGATTTAAAAATATTGACAACTTATCTGGAAAACGCTTTATTACGACGGCCGATTCCACAAGGATATGAGAAGAAAGTTTTTCTTTTATTACATTAACGTTAGTTGAAAAGAATGACGAATTGTCGTCAACGCCTGCAAGGGAAAGGATTTGCGGTCTTGTAAGGCCTTGAATTCCGTGAACCTCTACTGAAGAAAAAGGGATAAACGGACTTACGCCAAAGAGCCAAATTAATTCCGCCGCTAAAATAATGACGGCGATAATTAAAAGCCTTTTAAGGCCTTTCTCAATTTTTTCATTGGGTTTCTTTTTTGTAATTACCGTATCGGTAGTTTCATAATAATAATCAGTAGTCATTTTCATCCTCCGATACTCCGTAATTTGATTTTACTCTTGCATTTACAGCCTCGCATTTATTCCTTGCGACATTAGCTATAAGACCCGCGCTAATCATTGTTGTAATAAGCGAAGAGCCGCCTGCGGAAAAGAAAGGAAGCGGGAGGCCTGTAGCGGGAACAGCCCCGGAAACAACAGCCGTATTAAGCAAAGCCTGAGACACTATTAACGTGGTTAATCCCGCGGCTAACAGTCTTCCAAATAAAGTCTTGCTGTCCAACGCGGCTTTGTATCCAAGAACCGCAAATACGGCAAACAAGGCAAAAAACAACAGTACGCCGATTAATCCCGTTTCTTCGACATACGCGCTAAAAACAAAATCAGAGTGAATTTCAGGAATACTCGCCAACTTGCGCGTGCCTTCACCGATGCCCTTCCCCCATAAGCCGCTTGAAATAATTGCGTCCTTGCTTGCGTTTACCTGAAACCCCGCGCCAAGCGGATCCCACTGAGGCCTTAAAAAACTAACCAGCCGCCTGACCCTGTATTCTTTGGTAAAAACCAAAAGCGCGGAAATCGGGATAATCATTGTAATCGCGGCAAAGAAATAACGGTAGCGGATGCCGGCAAGGAAAAATATTATTAACGCATTTATGACGATAAAAATCGCGGTAGAGAAATTATTTTGCCTGTAAATAAGTCCGAAGAAAATTCCCGTAACCAGAACCGGTGGCAGAACGCCTGAATAAAAATTGTCAAGATTGTCTGATTTCTTGTCAAGCAGATGCGCAAGGTACAACGGAAGCGCAAATTTAACCATCTCTGACGGTTGATAGGTAAATGCGCCTAACTCTATCCAACGTGATGCGCCATAGCGTTCAACGCCTATGCCGGGGATAAATGTTAAAACACATAAAGAAGCCGCGATGATAACCAGCGGTAATATGAATTTTCTAAGCACGTTAAGATTAATCAGCGAAAGAATGATGAAACAGGCGATTCCCGCAACACAGTAAATTAACTGTCTGACAATAAAATAATTTCCTTCTCCAAAAAACCGCGCCGCGAAAGAATATGACGCTGAGTAAAGCGTTACAAGCCCTGTTCCCATTAACAGTATTACGCATAAACAAAAGAATTGAGCTGTTTTTTGGCTTTGCGCTCTTTCCGCGTCAAACATTGAATCCCCTCCTACTGTATTTTTAAGGTTGACAGGGCTATAATCGCGCATAGCCCGCCCAGTATCCAAAAACGGATAACGGTCTTGTTTTCTGACCATCCAAGAAGCTCATAGTGATGGTGAAGAGGAGCCATCTTAAATATTCTCTTCTTCCGCAGTTTAAAAGACGCCACTTGCAGAATTACCGACACAATTTCAATTACAAACACTCCGCCGATAACAAGCAGTAATATTTCTTTTTTTGTTATCAGCGAAATAACCGCTATTACGCCGCCTAACGACAGGCTTCCTACATCTCCCATAAAACAATCTGCCGGATGCGCGTTAAACCACAGGAAGCCTACGCAGGCGCCTGTGGCGGCAAGGCAGAATACCGTAAGTTCTCCCGCTTCGGGAATATAAGGTATTCCAAGATATGAGGAATAGTCAATGCGTCCTGTGATATATGTGAGGATTGACATTGTAAGAAAAACTAAAATCAGCAAGCCAGCCAAAAGGCCGTCCAAACCGTCGGAAAAATTTACCGCGTTTGATTCGCCCACTACAAGCAGCACGGCAAAAGGAATCCAAAGCCAGCCCATGTCTAAAACAGGATCCTTAAAGAATGGAATGTAAAGAGCCGTTATGTTTTCGCCGCCTGTAAAATAAATTATTAATACAATGGCAATGGCGATTAAAAACTGTCCGGCAAGTTTTACCCACGCTTTAAGCCCCTGTGAGTTATGACGCGTAACTTTTAAATAGTCGTCTGCAAATCCCACGGCGCCAAACGCCAGGAACGCGCCCATTGTTATCCAGACAGCCTGATTACGCACATTACCCCAGAAAAGCATGGCTATTACGACGGATAGAATAATAAACGTTCCGCCCATTGTCGGCGTTCCTGATTTGGCAAGATGCGTCTGAGGGCCGTCTTCGCGGATTGACTGCCCTATTTTTAACCTTCGCAGAAGTTCAATAATTTTTCCGCCGAAGATAAAGCAGATTAAAAGGGTGGTAAGGGCGGCAAACGCTCCTCTGAAAGTCAGATATGAGAATACTCTAAACGGAGAAAAATAACTGAATAAAAAATCAAGGAATTCAAGAAACATCGCTTACCCCCGTTAACATTTCACTTAATCTTTCAAGAGCGCAGCCCCGCGAACCTTTAAGCAGCACAAGGTCCCCTTTTTTCACATAACTGTCAATTGCCGCTGTTAGTTCATTTATATCGTTTGAATAAAAGAACGGTTTGCCGTTATCTTCAATGCAGCGTACTGCCGCTTTTATTTCATTTCCGAACAGAAAAACTTTTTTTGCGGACGACACTGATAAGAGAAAACCTAATCTTTCATGCTCTAAAACTGAACTGCCGCCCAACTCAAGCATGTCGGCAATTACATAAACTTTCCTTCCCGGCCATTCAAGCAAATCGCAGAATTCAACGCTCTTTGCCGCAGACTCAGGATTGGCGTTATAACAATCGCGCACTACAGTCGCCCGCTTTCCGTTTAATATTTCAAGCCTGCCAAAAAGCGGCTTAACCGATTCAAGCCCGCGGATAATCGCATTATCTGAAACAGGAATTTCTTTCGCTATCGCGATGGCGGCAATCGCGTCATCAAGACTGTGTTTCCCCGGCAGGGCAAAATGAACTTTTTCTCCCGCCCAAATAATTTCAGTCCCTTCCAAACCAAGACTGCGGCAGCCTTTAAACTCCTTAAAATTATTCTGACTGAAATATTTTACTTTTCCCGTAACGCCTTGCGCCATCTCATCGGCATACTCGTCATCTTCGGGAATAAGCGCTATGTCATCGTCTTTTAAAAACTTAAATATGCATTTCTTTTCGTTAACTATTTTAGATTTACTGCCGAAATATTCGATATGAGCGGAACCTATATTTGTAATTAATGCGGCGTTTGGTTTAAGAACTTCGGCAATTTCAAGTATTTCATTGGGCCTGTTCATTCCAAGCTCGAAAACTCCCACTTCATGACAGGCGCGGACTTCAAAAACAGATAACGGAAGCCCTGTCTCGGAATTAAGATTCCCCTTGTTCATAACCGTATTTTTTTCGCATGAAATAATCGCCGCCGTAATTTCTTTTGTGGTTGTTTTTCCGGAAGAACCGGTTATCCCAACTTTTTTTATATTGGGAAATTTTTCAAGATAAACTCTTGCCGCGTCTTGCAGGCCTTTTTTGGTATCTCCCACTACGATTAAATCTTTACCTGCCTTTTGGGCGGTATTAATTAAATCAAAACTTTCAAGCTTGGAAGAATCTACAACGGCGCATCTTGCGCCTGAGTTAAAAGCCGCCTGTACAAATTTATGTCCGTCCTGTAAAGAACCGGCAAGGGCGAAGAAAAGAGCGCCCTCTTTAACGGCGCGGGAATCAATGGCTACTGAAGAAAAACCTAAGTTAGGTGAAAATGAAATATGACGCGCTCCCAGCAAAGCGGACAGCTCGCCGATACCCATCAAATCAGTCTCCATGCCCCTTTCCCCCCATTATTTTTACCTGAAGAAAATACTCAGGCGGTATCTTTTGTAAATCAAGCAGGCTTTTTGCGAGAGCCTCTATTCTTTCCGGCGACGAATACTCGCCTATTCCGGCAATAAGCCTTTTATTGCTCTCTATCCATTCAGTCTGCGTCTGTTCAAGGCGCTCTAATTCTTTTACGAGGTTTTGATAACGGTTTGACTGCCAGACCAGAAAACCAAGGCAAAGCGGTATTGTAAGCGCAATAAAATAAAGCAGCAAATACCGTTTAATCATCATTAACCTCGTCTAAAACCTTTTCCGCTACGCGAAATCTCGCGCTTCTGGAAGGAGGGTTCCGTTCAATCTCGTCTTTTTGAGGCGTAATACCTTTTTTTGTAATGATATTAATTGAACGGTGCCCCCCACATTTACAAATCGGCGCATTTGGCGGGCAAATACAGTCCTTATTCATTGTCCGCATGAAATTCTTCACAACTCTATCCGATGTAGAGTCATAAGTCAGTATCCCGAGCCTCCCCTCCGGCTCGAGAAGCCTTAACGCCGCCTCAAGGATCGATGAGAGCTTAGAAATCTCCCCATTTACCGCGATGCGTAAAGCCTGAAACACCTTTGTCGCGGGATGTATATTACCGTGCCTGTAAGAAGCCGGCACCGCTCTTTCAACCAAACCGGCAAGAGCCGAAGTTGTCGTAATTGTCGATTTCTGCCTTTCATTAACGATTAGCGAAGCGATTCTGCGCGAATAACGTTCATCGGCGTTATTATAAAATAAATCCGCTAATTCTCTTTCCGGAAGACGCGCAAGAAGATCAGCGGCGGTAATCCCCGTAGACGTATCAAGGCGCATATCAAGATATTCATCTTTTTCAAACGTAAAACCTTTGCCGCTTTTTTTATAGTGATAAAAACTCACGCCCAAATCAAAGAAAATTCTATCCGGTCTTTTAAACTGGGAAGGATAATCCGTCAGGAGATCAAACGACCACCCGCAATAAAAATAAATACGGTTGGCAAACTCCCGCAACCGTTCTTTCGCAATCTCAAGAATATCTTTATCCGCGTCTATCGCGATTAATTTTAAGTCAGGATACTTTGACATCATCGAATAACTATGGCCGCCTTCTCCGGTATTGCAGTCGATAAAAAGCTCGTTTTTCCCCCTCGGAGCAAGCAAGTCGAGAACTTCATTTAGCATAACGGGCGTATGAAAATATGTTGTCATTCTTCATCCTCCTCCGCAAAGAAATTAACTTTGCCAAGAAGTTTTTTATGGGTATTCTTGTTAATGAGCCTGACCTCTTCCATGAATTTTTTATTGTAGTCAGCGTTCCAAATCTCAAGATGATTATTGACGCTAACCACAAGGCAGTCCTTTGTTAAATTCGCGTAAGAACGCAGGAACGCGGGAACGGGAATTCGCCCTGTTTTTGGGTCAATTTCCACTGAAAAAGCCGTACTTTCATGTTGATATTTAAAAGCCTCGATTTCTTCGGAACTAAGGGCCTCTTCTTCGCATTTTTTCTTGAATTTTGAAAGAAACCTCTGATAAGTGGCAGCTTCCATGACCCAAACACATTCTTCTTTACCTTGCGTAATAACAAGCTTGCCGGTGTAATGTTCACGGAAAGGAGCGGGAATAACAACTCTACCTTTATCATCAAGAGTACTCTCAATTGTCCCAGTTTTTAGCTGAAATTCCACGTTAATCCTCAATATTCTAATTAATGTCACTAAATGACACTTACATTTATAATATTAACCGGAAAAAAAATAAGAGCAAGTACTATTGATAATATTTTGAAAAAAAAATAAAAAAAAATGACTATTTAGCTATACACCTATGTAGTAAATTGGAAAAAATCGGCAAATTTACGTATTTTACTTTATATTTGTATAGCAAAATAGAAAAATTTGCGTTTTTACTTGATATTTGTGTAGTTAAAAAATTCGACATTTTTCACTATTCATTTGTATAGCATAGCTAAAAATATTGCAAAAAATGGGGCATTTTTGCATGAAAAATCATGGGAATTTGCGAATTTAGCATATTTTCTCCCGAAGGCGATTTTCGGGAGATTTATATCGTCTGCAAAAAAACTTTTTTGTTAACATGACTGCGACACATTTTTAAATTTCACTATTCATTTGTATAGCAGAAAAAAATAATTGCAAGAATTTGGCCGTTTTGATATAATAAATCATGGAAATTCGCGAATTTTACATAGTTTTTCCCGAAGGTGATATTCAGGAAATTCAAGGGCGTTTGCCGTTTAATTCCCTTGTTGACATGAACGGCAATGTGCTCAGTCTGCCGCTGCCAACCAACAGAATGATTGTCTTTAAGGTTGCCGCGATAAAGACCGAAGAGAAAACAGGCGTAAGCGAGACCTATCATTTCCTTGATTTGCTTAGCGCCGAGGAATTACTTGAGTACACGAAAAACAATAGGCACTAAAAATGAAAGCTCTTTGCACCGCTCGTTGAAATTTCAATACGCAGGTTCAGGCGGCAAGACCGAAGCAGAAGTAGGCGGCTTTGTCGCAGACGGAATACGAAAAGATGGTGAGTATATAGAAGTACAAACGGGGAGTTTTGGGCCGCTTAGAAAGAAAGTGAAAGAGTTTGCCGCCATCGGCAAAGTGCGGATTATCCACCCCATCGCCGTAACAAAAAAGATTGAAGTCTATAATATAGAAGAAAAACTGCTTTATCGCAGAAAAAGCCCCCTACACGGAACGCCTTGGGACATTTTTAACGCCCTCCTTCACGCACCCCAACTGCCGCTTATCCGCGGCGTAACGATAGAAATCGCGATGGTTGATATAACCGAAAAGCGCGTAAAAGACGGCAAAGGCGCATGGCGGCGGAAAGGAATCAGTATTAAAGACAAAGAACTGTCCGCTTTTCACGAGAGCATATTGTTGTCAAAGCCAAAAGATTACCTGCGTTTTATCCCTTTTAAAAAAGAAGAAAAGTTTACCGTATCATCCCACGCTGAAAAAACCGGTATTAAGAGGTGGATGTCCCAAAGAGCGTTGTATGTGTTGATGAAGATGAATGTTATTAAGAGGGTGGGGAAAGAGGGGAATGCTTGGGTGTATGCCAGGGGGTGAAAGATACTTGATATTATTTGTTGTTCCGGCTAATATCGGAGTATAGCCGATTTTAGCCGAGAGGTGATAAATGATTGAGTATATTAACAGACACATAAAAAACTCGTTTTTAAGGGCTTCTGCCGAGTATCCCGCTCTGCTTTTAACAGGTTCCAGACAAACAGGTAAAACTACTATGTTAAAGCATCTCATGCTTGATGAAAAAAAACGGAAAAGAACTTATGTCAGTCTGGATGATTATGACGCTTTAACTTTAGCGTTAGGTGATCCTGTCATGTTTTTTCAAACATATAAACCTCCGTTACTAATTGATGAAGTTCAATATGCGCCAAATCTCTTTACAGGGATAAAACGGCTTATTGATAAAGGCGCTGATCCGGGCGACTTTTGGATGACCGGTTCCCAGCTTTTTAAGATGATGAAGGGAGTTCAGGAATCTCTTGCTGGCCGCCTGGCTTTGTTTCATTTGTCTCCGCTGTCCCAACAGGAAATTTACTCCAACTTTAAGCCTTATGCGTATAAAAATGACTACGAGCTTCTTTTAAAAAGGCAGAAAGAAACTTCCGCGCTTACCGGTCTTGATATTTATGAACGTATTTTTAACGGAAGTATGCCGGCCCTTGTCAGCGGAAAATTTACAGATCGCCAGTTGTATTACTCAAGTTATGTGAAAACGTATCTGGAGCGCGATGTCCGCGATATTGCTCCTAATATTGATTTCTTAAAATTTGCCAATTTTATAAAAGCTGCCGCCGCAAGAACCGCCCAGTTAATAAATTATAAACATATTGCAGATGACGCGGAGATTAATCAGGAGACCGCTAAAGGCTGGCTGCAACTGCTTGAAACATTGGGCGTTATTTTTTATATCCGGCCATATCACCATAACATATTAAAACGTATGATAAAGACTCCCAAGCTCTATTTTTATGATACAGGGCTTGCGGTCTACCTGACCAAATGGGAATCTCCCCAAACACTTATGAACGGCGCGATGAACGGCGCTATTCTGGAAAATTACTGTGTTTCTGAAATAGTCAAGGGATACGAAAATTCAGGCGCAGAGCCCTCTCTTTATTTCTACCGTGACAAAGATTTAAAAGAGATAGATCTGCTTTTAGAAAAAGACGGCGCTCTTGAACCGATAGAAATAAAAAAAACAGCGTCTCCGTCAATGGGAATGATTTCTTCCTTCACAGCGCTGGAAAAACCTCCCCTTCATCGCGGTACCGGCGCCGTTATCTGCTTAGCGGAACATTTAAGCGCTTTTGATAAAAATAATTTGATTGTGCCGATGGGGTTGGTGTGATGAATGTCATTAAGAGGGTGGGGAAAGAGGGGAATGCTTGGGTGTATGTTAGGGGGTGAAAATTAAAAAGAAATTTTTATCTTAATTTTCAGCAGAATGATCAATTATTGGAAGGTTCTTATTTTTTGCCAACTCATAAATGTTTACCAGAGGAAATAAAATTGTTCCAAATCCGGCGCTTGATAAAGTATTAGTCATTGAGGCGCGTAAATACGGCATTAGTATTGCAGGAAGATTTATTCTTGCAAAATTTTCCTCTGCATTTTTCTCAACGGGTTCTTTTGCAATAAATACCCCGCTTATTCCAAATTCTCCTTTCAGCATAACACTTTTTGTTTCTTTATCAATAAGTTCGATTAATGTACTTAGACCGCCAATATAATGACTTGCTCCATCTTCAAAAACATATTTCTCAGTATTTCTTAATTTAATGGATAAATTTATATCTTCAGAAAAAACAGGAGCGTTATTAATTAGATATCCTACTTTTTTTTCCATATTCATTTCGATTTTATCAATTTTATATGATAGAAAATCGAATGGCGCCGCTATGCTGCCATCGGCCATAAATGATCTCCATCTGACAGATTATCAGAATAATTTATTTTTGAAAAACTGATAGCTTCAGTTGCCGCATTATTATTAAAGCTGTAAAAAGAGAACGGAATACGGATATTAGTCAATAAAACCTGGATAAAGTCAGATTTAACAGTCTCTTTTACAAAAAGGTAATTAAAAATATTGTTTTCCCACAATATTTTCATTTTTATATCCATAATTAATTCAAGATATTCATCGTTGTAATAAATCTCATCATCTATTGCTACAATGATATTATCTTGGGTTTCGTCAGGGTATATGGATATTTCAAGAAAAGGAAATTTTTCATGTATTCTACTAATAATTTCCTGTTTAATGTTCATAATAATACTCCTTTTACGCTATAAGGCCAAAAATTGTTTCCATGTTATTAAGGCACCGAATTAAATCAGGTTTAGAAAACATATTGTCTGAATAATCTGCCTTTCTTCGATTATAATATAAATCGTCATAAATAACAATCTTACTCAAGTTTACCTTTTTTTTCTCTGCCAAAAGAAACTTTGCCATTGCTTGTTGCATATTTCCATGCGGGATATGATCCCTGTCAATTTTACATGTTTTTAAAAAATCTTCGTAATTAAAGGTTGTGCTATTTCTAAGAACATATTCAATCCTCTGAAATACTGCATAATATGCCCGGCTAATGCCAGCATTATAAGCATCTATATCAAGACACTTTTTTGCCACCCTTACATTTTCATCGGACTTTTCCAAAAGACCCATTAATGAATTATATGAGTAAATTAAAGTTATTTCAAGTAATCAAATGGCGTCCTCTTCTAGGAAAATGAGAAGAAAATAGAAAAATTTACAGTCTCATCCCACGCTGAAAAAGCCGGCATTAAAAGGTGGATGTCCCAAAGGGCGTTGTATGTGTTAATGAAGATGAATGTTATTAAGAGGGTTGGAAAAGAGGGGAACGCGTGGGTGTATGCCAGATGATTGACACATAATAAAATTACAGTAGAATAAACATAGCAGGAGGAAACTAATGGGGTTGGTTCATGCAGAAATAACCTTAAAAAATGGCATTGATATGATTATGGCAAAAAAAGGTCTAATGCAGGATCATGAAATCCGACAAACCACCGTCAACGCTCTGGTTGATTCAGGCGCGTGGACTATGGTAATTAATGACGCTACCCGCGAAATACTTGGACTGGAGACAACAAGAACCGCGCCGGGAACCTTTGCCGATGGGACTCAGGCAGAGTATAAACTTACAGGCCCGCTTGAAATTTCATGGAAAGATCGCAGCGTCATTTGTGAAGCTCTGGTCATACCCCATGCCGATGAAAACCTGCTCGGCGCTATCCCGCTTGAAGCAATGGACTTAACGATTAATCCCCGAACAGAGGAAGTTATCGGCGCTCATGGCGATCAAATAGTACATTCGCTTAAATAATCTTTTCGAAAAGATTTTCTCACATGCTAGACAAACGCACGGCGTAGCCGTGTAGATGTATAATGCCGCATAGCGTAGCACAAATAAATGCCGCTGTTTGTAAAAAAGCAAGGCCGCCTTTAGGTGGCCGCCAGTGCGCACACGAACACCACGAACTTTTACTTCGATGCTTGTCGTACTTGCGATGTAGTGCCGTCAGGTTTTTTGACGACACTACGGAATTATGATACAAGACGCTCCGCGTTGCTTCACGATGGCGGCGTTTCGGACGCATTGAACCCAATATCATAGTACAAGTACGTATCACTTTCAAAACTGTAACGGTAAGGTCGTACCTTTATATAGTACTCCTGCCCTACCATCAATGTTCTGGAAGTGTATCTTGTACTGTGATAATATAACTCGGTCTCGCTTCCAACATCATTGCCGCTAGAGTCATACACCTGAACATACAGTATATCAAACGAGGAATATCTGAAGTGAATGTACTGCGTGCTTGAGGTTGCGGTGAACTTGAACCACGGCATATCATTAGGCAGGTTAACATATGTCCATGTATTGGCGGTAAGCTGAATTGCGGCAGCAGGTAATGTTATGGGAGGAGGTGTGGCGGACGTATTGAACCCAATCTGGTAATCGCCTCTGGAATCGTAATCAGAGCTTACCCTTAAATAGTACACCTGCCCTACCGTTACCCTCTTGGAAACGTATCTTGTACTGTCGTAAAAAAACTCTGTCCTGTTTCCAACTTTATTACAGCTTGTATCATATACCTGAACATACAAACTATATAAATCATTTTGACTATAACGCTGACGACCATCGAAACGAATGTGTATATACTGCTCTCTTGCAGTCGCGGTGAACTTAAACCATTGACATCCGTTTCTAGAAATATAACCATTTGTGCATATATTGGCAGTAAGCATTATAGAAGATGAAAAATTGACATCCTTAATCGCTTTTTCAAAAAGCGTTTCAAAATCTTGACCTAAAAGCCCGCATGCGTTTATTAAAATCGCTATGACGATTAAAACAACTAACCTAATAAAAAAATTTTTTTGCATAATAAAGCTCCTATTTAAACCTATACACATACCCAATCGACAATTTGCCGAGTAAAGAAATAAAATCCGTTTGCAAAGTATAGGAAATATCAAACATACCAAGATTTAAACCGGCAACTATATTCATAGCAACGACGGTTTCCCAAATCGTAGTAGTGGTATTCAACTGTTCGATATCAAATATATAATCCATAAACATTACGCCTAAGCCTACGCCCGCATACCAGCCTCCCGCTCTTTTTCCTTGTTTTGTCCGTTTAAAAGGCACGAAAAATGCACAATTGGCAAATGGATACAAAGAAAACCACTCTGTGGTGTATTTAAAAGAATTAAAGTACCTATCTTCTCTCCCATTTCCCCAACCTGCATCCACTCCCAACTCAATAAACGAGTTCTTTAATCCGGTAAACGTACCATGTATCGTGCATACAAGTGTTGGATACGATATGCCAAATGAAACACCAAGCGTCCGCAGTTTCGCGTCTTCGGGATCTTTGGTTGACGGAAACTTCGCCATAACAATCCCGGAATCTTCACTGTTAGTTGCCGTTGCCCCAGCTACTTTAAAGAAATTAGCCCGTACGCCATCAAATGTGTAACCTTCTTTCTCAGTCAGCATAATTGTTGCGGTGTACTGTGTAGCTTCGGCGAAGGTTTCTGATACTGCCGGAGACCACGTTACGGTTCCTCTGTACTGTGCCGTTTCCACAATTTCTGTTATTGGGATTTGTCCGATTACCGGAACGGCAACACCTGATATAACGGCGCTATTAACGGTAATAACGATGATTTCTGCAGATGTAGCCGGAAACACAGCAGTAACAACACCGGTATTGGCATTGTTGCTTACCGATATAGCTCCGGCTACATTAAAGAAATTTGCCGCTACCCCTTGTAAAGTGAAGCCGGTTTTTGCAGTCAATGTAATAGTTGCAGTGTATTGGGTATTACGTTCAAAAATTTCCGATATCGCCGGAGACCACGTTATAGTCCCTGTATATTGAGCGTTCTCAATAATTGTATTTACCGGAGTTCTTCTAGCTCTCGGAATTGTGATACCCTCAATGGCGGCTATGGTAACTGGTTTTTGCTGTGAAGTCGAAGCGGCAGGTAATTGGGACTGGGACTGGGATTGAGATTTGGACTGAGACTGAGGTTGAGGTTGAGACTGGGGCTTGATGTTCAAAAGTGATGTAAGCTGCATGTCGCTGCGCGGATTTAAAGAAGCTTGATACTGAGACTTAAGTTCGGCGTCAAGGTTAACCGCATCAAACGCGATGTTGTATAAGCTGCCATTTTGTTTTATTGAGCCGGTTATAAGATATTGCACCCCAAGCAATTTCCCGATACTCCGGCTTGATTCACTGTTTAATTCGCCCGCCGTATTAAGCTCGTCCCGGATAGTTTGAAACTGCCTTTGATTAGGTTTAACCGGTATAACGCTGCGGTTCCGTAATATGGCGCCATACAATTCATTTAACGCATACTCATTAAGATTTTCTGAATCAGAGCTGAAATTAATAACCGCAACAGAAGCGCCGGCCGGTAATTCCCTGCTTATTGTTATCGCGGCGGTTAATATTGCCTCGTCTAGCGTTTGGGCGCAAAGAACAGCGCCGAATACCGTAATCCCCAAAAAGGCTAATATAAATTTTCTTTTCATTTACAATTCCTTGCCGTTATCTTACATATTTAATGGCAGTGCCGCGCATTGTATATGTGGAAATTGTATCTGCTGATTCCGTACTCCAAAAGAAAAGTGAAATTGTTTTTGTCGTTGTTACTGTTTTATGATCGATCATAATATCGATCACATAGTCACAGTCAGGATATAGTCTCCTCGCCGCTTTGAGCATCTCATTGTAGCCGATATTATCGCTGCTTTCATATCTAATCTCACCCAGAATTACAAACTTTGTACTTTCATTGTTTGTGTACACCAGCGGAACCGTATTGGTAACTTCCTTTATGCTGGTACAACCCATAACCAGCAAAAGACCAGCACACAATACTCCAAAGCAAAAAATCTTCTTCATAAAACCCTCCATTTTTTTTATTTTCCAATTTATATGGATCAAATAAACGTCCGTTTTTTATATGCTTTATTTATAGGTTATATAATTTTGTATTAGGTAAATGCCGCATATAATTGATAAAAACAAACGGTTTTTATTAAAAAACATTGTATTTTATATGATTTTACTTGACAAAAAATAAAATATTTTGATATTATTTAAAAGTATTGATTTTTTCTTTATTAATAAAGGACGCTCAAAATAAACGGACGTATATTTTATATAATATCAGACCGCCACAATCAAATAGTTTTTGGACGCACCTTTGCGCTCTTTGTATCCTCAGTGATCTCTGAATAAAATCATTCCGTCATTGTTCGTGTTGGTTCGTGTGGTTCGTGGTAAAAAATATTTCTATCTTAAGTCTTCCTTAACAACTCCATCGGCTTAAGTTTTCCCGCCTTCCGCGCCGGAATCAATGACGCAAGTACGGAACATAAAATGGCAAAAAACCAGATAAGCATCACCGCTTTCCAGTCGATTACAATGGGGATTGTTTCAAGATAAAAACCGGGATCAAGTATCTTTACCTCATCGCCGTGAAAAAGACTTGAGAAAAAACTAAGAAGTTTTTCCAGAGAGCGGACTAAAAAATTGATATTGCTTCCTATCAACAGCCCGAATGTAACGCCGATAAATCCTCCGATAAATCCTGTAAGAAAACTGCCCCACAGAAAGATTTCCGTAACTCCTCTTACGCTTGCCCCTGAAATTTTTAAAATGGCAATATCTCTTTGGCGCTCAATAACAAGCATGCTTGTTGCGGAAGAAACATTTACCGCCGCGACAATCACTATCAGCGCCATTATAAACAGCAAGAGCTGCCTTGTCGTCTGATAAGAGCTGTACTGTGAACGCAATAGATCCTTCCATGAATAAATGCTGTAATAAGCAGCCAATTTAAAATTCATTTCCCATACAAAATCATCGGCGTTTTTATACGGGTCGTCAATCTTGATTAAATAATTGGTCGACGGCTCCTGTGAAAAAACACGCTTTGCGCCTTCTAAATTAATTATGCACCATAACGCGTCAAGTTCGTTGTATCCGCAGGATATTATCCCTTTAACAGTAAAAGAAGCGGTCTTTGGAGAGATTCTGCCCCCTTCCTCGGACATGATAGTCATAAGCCGCACGGTATCTCCCGTTTTTACCCCTATGTTCTGAGCCAGAGTTTCACCTAACACAATGTCCCTGTCTGTCTGCGGCTTGTTTTCGCCGTCGATGATTTTTAATAAAGCGGCGCTTGACTTGTCATCCCAAAACGAGGATTCAACCGCCCGCACTGACACTCCTGTCTTGCCTTTTTTTCCCGCTAATACTCCCATTGCGCGCTGTTCAGCCCATATTCCCCTTACGCCGTCAATTTCATTTATATCCCTTTTTGTGTTTTCCGAACCCATGTAATTATTATAATCATAAACCTGTATATGGCCTGTTCCAAGTTCCAGATACCTGTCTGTAATTCCCCTAATCATCCCGTCCGCTACAATTAATGTAACAATAATCGGAACAAGGCTGACAGCAATGCCTGCCGCAGCTCCTCGCAGATAACGCACGCCTTCTTTGGCTCTGCCCCACAAGTATCTAATCGCAATATAAAAAGAAGTTTTCTTTTTCAAGATAATTCCTCTGACAATAAGCCGTTATCCAGAATAAATCTGACAGACGCCCTTTGAGCCACCTTTTTGTCATGGGTTACAATAATTAACGTTTTATTTCGTTTCTGCGCGTTTTCATACAAAAGCTCCGCGACAATATCGCTGTTCTGCGGGTCAAGATTGCCTGTCGGTTCATCCGCAAGAATTAACGCGGGATCATTAACCATGGAACGCGCCACCGCCACCCTTTGCCGTTCCCCGCCTGAAAGCTGCGACGGGAAATGGGAACTTCTGTCTTCCAATTTAACGTCAGCTAACAACTGCCTTGCCCTGTCAATCGCGTCTTTTTTCTTTAACCCCGCAATATAGGCGGGCAGCATAATATTTTCAAGGGCGGTAAAATCTTTTAAAAGATAATGAAACTGAAAAACAAAGCCCGTTTGTTTTGACCTGTATACGGAAATTTCTTTTTCTGAAAGCGAAGTTATATCAATATCGCCTAAAAACACGCTTCCTTCATCGGTATGATCAAGGCCGCCTATTATATTTAAAAGCGTGCTTTTGCCGCTCCCGCTCTGCCCGCTTATAGCGACAGACTTTCCTTCTTCAATTTCAAAGTTAATGCCTTTTAAAATGTGAAGCGTTTCTGCGCCTGAAACATAATTTTTTACTATGTTTGTAACTTTTAAAAGAATTTTTCCCTGCGTATCACTCATAACGCAGCACCTCCGCCGGTTGTATTTTTGACGCTTTTCGCGACGCAAACCATGCCGCCGCAAGAGCAGATAAAAGTCCAAACATAAATATTAATACGACTTCATGGGGCAGAATCCTAGACGGTATTTCTTTAATATAAAACACCGCAGGAGAAAAAACGGCGAAATTCCCCGTCATTCCGATTCCAAGCCGGCCCGCCAATATATTAATAATATCAATAAACCAATTTATTATATTTTCTACTAATGAAAAAAAATCGGATATATTTAACGCTACGGCTAATCCGATAATTAACCCGATAAACGCGCCTGTAAGCCCTATAATCGCTCCGTCAAAGACAAATACAAAACGCACCTCAGTCTGCGTGCCGCCTACGGCGCGTAACAAGCCTATTTCTTCTCGCCTTTGCAGAACGGCCCTTCTCTGCGCCTGAAAAATATTTAACCCGACTACGATAAAAATCAAGCCTACAAGTATAAACATAAACAATTTTTCCGTTCTAAGAGCGCCGAAAAAAGAACGGTTATAATCGCGCCAGCTTGATAATTTTATTCCCTCATAGGAAGATAATTTTTTTCTTGCCTGCTCCAACGCGGCTTTATCCATAAAACGGTTCGCAAGTTTAATTCCAAGTTTTAAATCACATTCATTTTGCAAAAAAGAATCGTTTTCAATATTAAGAAAAGCCCAGCTGCAATCGTATTCATAATATCCGGTTCTGAATATTCCCGTAACAAAGCCGTTAAAACTGCTTCCGTCTTCCTGTGACAGAATACCGGTCAGAGAAAACAATGTAATCTCGTCTCCAACGGACAGGCCAAGCCGGTGCGCAAGCTCAGAGCCCAATAACGCGTTCTTTTTGGTTGAAATGTCAAAAGAACCTTCTTCAAAATCCAGCCTGCCCTCCATTGCCTTATCAATTTCAAGCGTGTTTTCACCTAACCCTCTTATCAATACCGCCTGTTGTGATGACCGCCTTCCTCTTGCGATAGCCTGATATTCTTTAAACGGAACCGCCGCTTTAACGCCTGGAATCCCAAGCATAACCGCCTGTATTTCATCAATTTTATTCTGATCAAAAGATTCCACGCGCAAATGATACGATGAAACTTCTAAAATACTTTCTATAAAACCTAATTGAAATCCGTTCATAACGGCTATAATCACTATCAGGGCAAGTACACCTACGGCTATTCCCAAAATTGCCAAAACGGGCGAACTGCTTCGTCCTTTAAAAATATAACGGGAAGCTACAAATAAAACCCATAATCTTTTCAATTTTTCACCCTGGTTTCAGATATTTTCCTTCCGTCTTCCCAAACGGCGCGAAGCACTACAACATCATCCATGTAAAGCTCTTCAATTTCCGTCTCTCCTTCAATGCTGACGACCCTTTCTAAAACGCCGTCCTTAAAATTCCTCTCAAGAATTTTCTCTCCTTCTGAATTATACGCAAATTCCGCGGTTAATACAGTATCGCCTTCCGTCTTTATAGTTTTTACAATACGGTTGTCTTTCCATGTGTTTTTTATTGTCCAAATTACTTTATCATCATTATCATAAAGAGTCTCACTTAAAATTCTGCCCCTGTCATCGGTATCAAAAATCATTTTAAAACCGGCGTTAATTGAATCGTCTTCAAAAAACTCAGGATACAAATTTAGTTTTTCGCTGATAAAGACTTCTTTTTGTATTGATTCCATTACATGTCTCGGAAAAGCTATTAAAACAGGTTCATCCAATACTACGTCTCTGTGAAATATCCGTTCTATGCCTCTTAAAAAAAGAGAACGGTTGTAACGGTAATAATCAATATAAGAAGTTTTATAATTATTTTCGTTGTTATCTGACATTAAATACGCGGCGCTTACTAAAAGATTGTCTTTTAACGTATACTCAATTTTTTCAATTCTTCCGTTCTCAAAAAATCTGTATTCCGACGTTAAAAACATATTTTCATTGTATATCTCTATAAATCCCTTTCTTTTTTTAATATTCTTAATTACTATTTTTACCTCTTCTTTTGGCTTTTCTTCAACCGATCCTTCTTCCGCCTGCGTTAACCTTTCAGTTTCTTTTTCCTCTTCCGTAACTAATTCCTTTGTTTCTTCAATAATAATTTCTTTTTCAATATCAGGTTCCGATTCCGGCTCAATAAAAACCGCGTTTAACCTTGTATTTCCTTTTTCATCCCTTAATATCCATTGCGTTCTTATTTGTTCGCCTTTTTTATAAAGAATACGGACTTCCACCTTGAATTTTTCATCAAAATAGGGAAGAAGATACTCAGGTAATTCTTCATTTGACACATAATTAATGGCAAGCGCATATTGGCTTCTCAGCGCGGAAAAGCGGGATTGCATTTCTTCTAAAGCCATACCGCTTGAATTTGAACGGAACCACCGCGGCGGCCTTATCCATTCGTCTCCCTGATTAAATTCAAAGTCTAAAGTAACTTCAGTTTCCTCGGAATCTATGTCAGGTAACACTTCGTCCGTTTCCTGGGTTAGCGCAATAATGCCCCCAAAGAGTATCAAAACGGGAATAACAATAAGAATTATTTTTTTACCCGATACCCGCAAATTCCCTCGCAAATTTTTGGGGATCAAACAATTCAATATCCCCGTATTTTTCGCCCGTGCATATATACGCAACAGGCAGCTTTAATTCCGACGCCAAAGAAAAAACTACTCCGCCCTTGGCTGTAGAATCGTACTTTGTCAATATTACCCCGTCCAAAGCGACCGCGCCGTGAAATATTTCCGCCTGGGCGAAAGCGTTTCTTCCCGTAGTCGCGTCCAACACAAGGTATTTTATATAACTTATGCCGCCGGCTTTTGATTCCACTACCCTGTCAATCTTACGTAACTCTTCAACTAACGCGGATTTTGTGTGCATTCTTCCCGCGGTATCCGCAATAACAACATCCGCTCCTCCCGACAGCGCGGCTTCCAGCGCGTCATAAACTACAGCCGCGGGGTCCCCGCCCTGTTTATGGGCAACTATCCGCGTATTTAATTTCTGAGCGTGTATTTTTATCTGATCAATTGCCGCGGCTCTGAACGTATCCGCCGCCGCGAGGATTGTTTTTTTATTGTGCCTGGTATTGAAAAGATGTGAAAGTTTTGCCGCTGTAGTTGTTTTACCGACTCCGTTAACTCCAAGGAGCAGAATAGCCGTCAGATTTTCACAAGTATCAGGAGTTTTAAACGCCGCCGCTTTTTTTAATTCATCTTCAAGCAATTCAGCCAATTTATCAGGTAACGCAAGAGAGCTGTCTTTTTTATATTGCTCTTTTAATAATTCAACTGTTTTATATGCCTGTGAAGCTCCAAAATCGCCCTCTATTAATAAATCGCAGAGATCGTCAAATAACTCTTCATTGATCGCAGGTTTTCCCTTGAAAAAATTTTTTATCTTTTCGCCGAATTTCATTTTTTCCTGCCCTGCGGCGCGATTTGCGCTGAATCCTTTTCTGAAAAGTAAATATATCTGATCATGCGGTAAATTCCATATAATGAAGCGGCGCCGAATGCAATTGCGGAACCCATAGTTAAATAATAATTACTTAAATTGTTATTTACAAACTCCTGAGTCATAGTTCCCTGATTATAACCATACATAGCAGCTTGATTTGATCCCGCATACGAATAATAAAAAATCCATGCCGCAATGCCTGTAATCCATTGACTGCCCCACGCCCAGTAATACCCCCTGCGTTCTTTATCCACACGGCCTTTTTTTATCGGAACTGAGGTTTTTACAGATAATGGTTGAGTATAATCCTGTAAATCCGGAGTTCTAAAAACTAAAGAGCCTTTCTTGCCGCCGGTATCTTCCATTTCTATATATTCAAAACTATTTGCAGGAAGCCTGAGAGTTAACGGAGCTTCTCCTATATACAACGCGCCGCGGTATACATTATTCTGCGCGTTACCTGAAATATCAGTATTTATATATTCAATAGGATTAAGCTTCAAGTTAATTTCAGTAAGCTGTCCCGAAACAAGTTCCGTTTCAAGGACAATGCTTTCATGATCCGGCGCCGAAGCTGTTATCGTTATTTTTCCGGGAGGGTATTCCGTTAATGAAGACTCGCCTCTGCCGGCGAATGATCTGTTAATTAACACCAGAGCCGACTCAGGTTCGGCTTTAACCGCCAACGCGGCGGGACGGTTTCCTGAAAGAACAATTATTAATTTTCGCGTAATTTCTTCAATTGCGTCGCCAATATCGCCGTATGAAAAAATAGCGCTATCCTCCCAGACAAACGACTGCGTATATACTGTATAGAGTTTTAATTTTAAAAAATATCGTCCGTGGAAATCCGTAATATTACCGGATAAAAAAGCGTCCGCTTTTTGGTCAATGCAAAATTTCCTTTCGTTCCCCTTTTCAGGAGCAGCCGGAAATACAAGGTTAATGTTGCCGGAAGCCAATTTAAAAACAGGCTCCTTATTTATTAACGGAGCGTTCTTATCAATTTCTTCAAGAGTTTCATTTAATTTCTTAATCTCAGTATCAAGCCTTAGAATATTTTGGCGGTATTTCCAATCAGGTTCTCCCATGTAAATTTGCCTGGATCTTTCATCTATTTTTGTGGAAAGCATTTTTGCGGCATTTGTTCTGGCGCGCGCCCAGGCATATTCTTCATAATAGGCGTATTCGGGAGATATGCGGGTATGATAATTTATTGATTGTAAACGTTCTGTAAATTCTCTTGATATTATGTCTGTAATATTTGCTTTATCCGCGGGAAGGGAACCGGCGCTGAAATTTGTAATACACAGGAACCATTCGTCGTTTTGCGTTTTAATCCCGCTTTGATCGGTTTTTCCTTTTGCAAATAACGGCATTGTTAAAACGAGAAAAATTAAAACTAAAAGACACTTTGTTTCTTTCAATTCATCTCCCCATTACGCCATGAAAATTTTAAATACTCTTCTATAAAAGGATCGATATCGCCGTCCATTACGGCCTGAATATTTCCCTTCTCAACTTTTGTACGGTAATCCTTTACCATCGTATACGGCTGAAACACATACGATCTTATCTGATGCCCCCAGGAAATATCCTTTTTTTCCTGAGAATATTTTTCGTTTTCTTTTTCCTTCTCCTGCCTGTAATATTCATAAAGCCGCGCCTTAAGCATACTCATGGCGATTGCGCGGTTTTTTATCTGACTGCGCTCGTTCTGGCAGGCGACAACAATGCCTGTCGGCAGGTGCGTAAAACGAACCGCGCTGTCCGTCTTGTTTACATGTTGACCTCCCGCGCCTCCCGAGCGGTAGGTGTCTACCCGTAAATCTTCGGGTTTTATGTCTACTTCGATTGTATCATCAATAACGGGAAAAAGGTAAACCGACGCAAAAGACGTATGCCTGCGCGCGTTTGCGTCAAACGGACTGATCCTTACAAGCCGGTGAATTCCCGACTCTCCCTTTAAATAACCGTAGGCGTAGTCCCCGTCTATACGGCAAGTGGCGGACTTCAGCCCCCCTTCGGCTTCCTGTTGATCAACTTCCTCTACGGAAAAACCTTTTTGTTCAGCCCAGCGCAAGTACATACGGTACAGCATTTGAGTCCAGTCGCAGGCTTCAGTACCGCCCGCTCCCGAATGAACTGTAAGAAAACAGGGGTTTTTATCCATCTCGCCTGTCATAAGTTCAAACATATTCTGTTTTTCATAGCGGGCGGTTAAGTCTTTTATAATTTTTTCAATACCGGAGCTTTCACTTTCTTCTTTTGCCTCAGTCGCAAGTTCAAACAAAGCTTGCAAATCAGCGGCTTCATCACGCAAAGCTTTCCACGGTTCATAACGGTTTTTAAGGCTTTTTAGGGAAGCCATTGTTTTTTCGACCGTTTCCTGGTCATTCCAAAAACCCGGCTCGGCGGTTTTTGCCTCGGCTTCGGCTATACGCTGCGCAAATGAAGCGTCTTCAAAGACGCCTCCATGTTTCGTTTATTTTTTTTTCTAAATCCTCAATGGGCGCGCCCAGTTCTACAAGCATCATGGTTTACTCCTGCCTAAATATTATAGGAAATTGGGATTTATTTCAACTGGCGTCTTTGCGTGGGGGATTACATAAAGTTGATACATAAGATATACGTGAAGTGGCTGATTATCCACTCTGCTTTATTTAAAAGTGGGGGCAAGATGTATGCTTAAAGATTTGTTCCCTACACTTTAACTTTTACTTTTTATTGATTATATCTTTGGGAGCGTGGGCACAGCCCAAAAAAGCACTGCGTAAGCAGTGTTGGTTAATTAATGCCGTACGCTGAGAGCACCAATAAATGCCGCAGTTTACAATAAAAGGTACAGTGCGAAAGCCATCTCAGCTCCGGTGTGGCGAGGGTTGAATGGACGCACGTTTCTATTTGGCATTAATGGAATGCCTTGATGGACGCATCGACGTGGCATTATTGGAAGCACGCCAAGTCGCCGATATGTCAATCGCACTGTCGGTTACCTAAAGGCAACCTTGCTTTTTATTGATTATATCTTTGGGAGCGTGGGCGCAAAGCCATCTCGGCTCCGATGTGGCGAGGGTTGAATGGACGCACGTTTCTTTTTGGCATTAATGGAATGCCTTGATGGACGCATCGACGTGGCATTGTTGGAAGCACGCCAAGTCGCCGATATGGCTTTGTGCCCACGCTCCCAACAATGTTAATCAGTAAATAGCAAAATTATTTAACTACTGCCCACACCACAGTACCGCTAATTACCGCCGTCACCGGGATCGCTATTATTGTAAAAGTTTTCCAGAACTTTGAGCTTTGCGCGTATCTCGCCTATAACGTAACTGGTGACTGTCACCTAACCCTCGGTGACAGTCACGGAGCGTTTCCTCGCTTGCCGATTTTTCAAGCAAACGCCGATAAATTTTTATAAACGTTTATTTATAACTGATAAACGTTCCCAATTTTTCAAATATCGTTGCTTGTTTTTTCATCAACGATACCAATTTTTTCACCGACGTTTCTCATTTTTTAACAAATGATGCTCAAAATTCGACAAATTGAACCGTCATAAATCGCTCAATTTGCCTTAAATTAGCCAAAAAAGGGGCAAAAAGCCCCAAATTTGGCTGTTTTTAAGGTTGATGATATGCTTCTCCATCACCTATAGCCCAAATAGCAGGTTGAAGATCAATCGTATCCAAAGCACTTATTTTTATATACCATTCAACAGTACTTAATTCATGGGAAAATGCTTTTACTTCACAGTCATAGGTTGCAGATTTTAATAGACTTACTGGAATATTATATTTAAATACAGTTTTAAACGTTGCATTGTTTTGGGAAGAATTCAAACCTGTTTTATTATACCCTTTCTCAATCGCCGCTACGACTTTATCACATAACGTTTTCCATTCATCGGTGGTAAATTTATCATCACTTTTAATGGTTACTTTGCAATCAGTCCCAAATGATAGCGTTCTTTCGGTGTCGGGCTGTTTTTGCGGCGTTTCATCTTCTTTACAAGCGATTATTGCCATTGTTGCGATTACTGCGAGAATTGCAATAAATCCGATTTGTTTTGTTTTCATTTTTTTACTCTCCTTTATGTTTTTTGGTGTTAGACACCGTTGGCGTTACTGACACCATTGCGTTATACCTCCTTATTTACTTTTTCTTTAATGTAACTACTGTACCACCAATTAATATAAATCCATTATCTTGTGATTCTGCTCTATCATAATCTAATTTGTGAAGAAACAAAGTTCCATCGGGTGAAAAGAAATAATCGTATACTGTAGGCAAAGAAAACAAATCTCTTTTATCGAAAACAATAATTAATTTATCAGATGAAATACCATATTTAAAAGATAAATTATCATAACCTCCTTTTCCTGTACCATTTGAATTAAATACCCATGTAACTTTACCACCATCTCCACCATACACACTCGTGTGAAGCCAATCGCCAGTCCACGTACCAACAATTCGTTGTTCGTTATTAGTTTGCCCAAATGTGAAGTTCACAGCCACGAATAAGAACAATAATAAGAACAGATAAAAAAATGCCTTTTTCATTTTCATCCTCCAAGATGTAAAATTACGTTTATTGCCCGTCGGCATTTATAAAAAAGTCGGTATTCCTCCATACGGAGAAACTCGACATTTTTACGATTGTTAAAAAACGGGTATATTGTGTTTTCATTTGGATAGACTTGTCCGCGGCGCGTCCGTCTGGATAAATCCAGACGGCATTTTTAAATGTGGCGGATTTTTTTTGCGCCGGAACGTGTAGAATTTTTTCATCAACGCTCCTTGACGGAGCGCTGTTTTTTGATCCCCCTGAAAGTGTGTTTTGAGGTAATATCGACAAGTTTCTATGGGGATTTAAAGACAATGAGGGTGTTATTACCGGTTTCGATGTTGTATAAACTTGTAGTTTGGCAATCTCTTGCCCCATAGTTATATAATACCATGAATTTTAAATTATTCCAATACCTATTTGCCTGTTTTTGGGCCTTTTTGCTGAATTTGGATAAGCGCAAGGTGTCGGACACTAAAAAAATCTGGAGTTTTACCAGTAAATAAATACCTAATGCCTCACTGTTAAATAATTCCTTAGTTAATAAATAAAATGCGCGAGCGAGTGCTGAAAGCCACAGCGGCGACATTGGCGTGCGTCAAACAATGCCACGTCGATGCGTCCATCAAAACATTCCATAAATGCCAAACAAAAACGTGCGGCAATACAACCCTCGCCACACTCGTCGGGCGCGCAACTCGGGCTAAAGCCCTCGCACATTATTCATCTTAATACTGTTATTGTGCGCCATGCCGTGTTAATTTATTCATCTACACCGCTTTGCGGTGCATACTTGGGCATGATGTGGCTTTCCGCACACGCTCACGGAATATAATTAATAAATAGTAAATGTTCATCAATACAAGGCTATGCGCCCTATTCCACACTTTTTTATAAACCGCTATACTCACGTTATGGACAAATTAATCATCAAGGGGGCGCGTGAACATAATTTAAAAAACATTGATCTTGAACTTCCTCGCGACAAATTAATCGTTATTTCAGGGCTCTCAGGTTCGGGCAAAAGTTCGCTTGCATTTGACACAATTTTCGCCGAAGGACAACGCCGCTATGTGGAAAGTTTGTCCGCTTACGCGCGTCAGTTTTTGGGGCGTATGGACAAGCCCGATTTGGACTACATTGAAGGGCTCTCACCGGCAATCTCTATTGAGCAAAAAACAACCCACCGTAATCCGCGTTCAACTGTCGGCACTGTTACCGAAATCTATGATTATTACCGTCTTCTTTATGCCAGAATCGGAGTCCCTCACTGCCCTGTCTGCGGCAAGGAAATCCGCGAACAGCCTGTGGACTCTATAATAGAAACGATTTTACAATTTAAAGAAGGAACGAAGATACAATTACTTGCGCCTGTCATTCGCGGGAAAAAGGGAGAACATCAAAAGATAATCGAAGACGCCCGTAAGGCGGGATTTGCCAGGGCAAGAATAGACGGAGTTCCCGTAAATCTTGACGAAAGCATCAAATTGGACAAACAAAAAAAACACTCAATAGAAATTATCGTTGACAGGCTTGTGATTGGAAAAGAAATACGCTCGCGGTTAGCGGAGTCGGTGGAAACCGCCCTGCAAACGGCGGAAGGTTTATTAATCGTACTTATAAATGAGGACGGTAAAAATACTGAACAGGTTTTCTCGCAGAAAAATTCCTGCCCCGACTGCGGAGTGTCAATTCCTGAATTACAGCCGAGGCTTTTTTCGTTTAACAACCCATTCGGAGCGTGTCCAGGATGTTCCGGGCTTGGAGCAAAACTGGAGTTTGATCCTGATCTTGTAATTCCCGACCGTTCGCTCTCCTTTAATGAAGGCGGCGTTATCCCATACAACCCGGACAGCGCGTGGAACAGCAGCCGTTTTAGCAGCCTTGCCAAACATTACGGATTCAGTCTTGATACGCCTTTTATTAAATTGTCAAAGAAAGTGGTAAACGCGATTCTTTACGGCAGCGACGATGATATTAAAGTCCGTTATGTGAACCGCGAGGGAACCGGGCATTTTGAATACCAGTCAAAATTTCCGGGTATTCTGGAAGAGTTAAAGCGGCGTTATATTGAAACCCAGTCGCAGGGCATCAAGGACTGGCTTGAAAAATTTATGAGTCAGAAACCGTGCGAAGACTGCGGCGGCAAACGTTTAAAACCGGAAGTGTTAGCCGTAACTGTCGCCGGAAAAAATATTTGGGAATTGTCAAAGTTATCGGTAACTGATTCCCTGCATTTTTTTAAAACGGTAAAATTTAACAAGAATGAAAATAAAATCGCGTATCAGATATTAAAAGAAATAAACGCGCGTCTTGGCTTTATGAAGAATGTCGGTCTTGATTACCTCAGTCTTGAGCGCAAAGCTTCCACTCTCTCAGGCGGTGAAGCCCAGAGGATAAGGCTTGCGACGCAAATAGGTTCCAGTCTTGTGGGCGTTTTGTACATTTTAGACGAACCGTCTATCGGGCTTCACCAGAGAGACAACCAGCGCCTGATTGACACTTTGATGTACCTGCGCGATCTTGGCAACACGCTGATTGTAGTTGAGCATGACGAACAAACTTTACGCACTGCCGACCACATTGTCGATTTGGGGCCGGGCGCGGGCGTTCACGGGGGATATGTCGTCGCGCAGGGAAAGCCCGAAGAAGTGATGAAAGTAAAGGAAAGTCTTACAGGCCAATATTTGGCGGGCGCGCTGAAGATTGAAATTCCCAAAAAACGCCGCAAGGGAAACGGCGCATTTATAAAATTAAGGGGAGTGAGTGAACACAATCTGAAAAATATCAATGTGGAAATTCCGCTTGGAGTTTTTACCTGCATCACCGGCGTTTCAGGTTCTGGAAAATCTACTTTGCTCTCCGATGTCCTGTATCCGGCTCTCGCGAATAAAATCTATGGTTCCAATCACACAGAAGGCGCTTACAAAAAACTGGACGGAGCGGAATACATAGACAAAGTAATTGATATCGATCAAAGCCCGATAGGCAGAACGCCGAGATCAAACCCGATTACTTATGTCGAAGGTTTTACGGCAATTCGCGATTTATTCGCCAATCTGCCGGAATCAAAAATGAGAGGGTATAAGCCCGGACGCTTTTCTTTTAATGTGCGCGGCGGCAGGTGCGAAAATTGCGAAGGGGACGGGACAATTAAAATAGAGATGAATTTTTTGCCGGACGTTTATATAACATGCGACGTGTGCCAAGGCAAAAGATTTAACAAAGAGACGCTGGAAATCCGCTATAAAGGCAAAAATATCGCCGAAGTGCTGGACATGACAATCGAAGAGGCTGCCTGTTTTTTTGCCCCAATTCCGCAGATTGCAAGAAAAATGCAGACTCTTCTGTCCGTTGGGCTGGGTTATGTGAAACTTGGGCAGTCCGCCCTTACGCTCTCAGGCGGGGAGGCGCAGAGGGTAAAGCTTGCCCTGGAGCTTTCAAAACGTTCCACAGGCAGAACCTTGTATATGCTTGATGAGCCTACGACAGGGCTTCATTTTGCCGACGTAAAACAGTTAATGGACGTAATTCAACGGTTGGTAGATCAGGGAAATACGGTTATAATGATAGAACATAATCTTGACGTGCTTTTGCAGTCGGATCACATTATTGATTTGGGGCCTGAAGGCGGTGAGAAAGGGGGACAAGTAATTGCGACAGGCGCGCCTGAGCAAATTGCCAGAAACGGTGAGTCCTACACCGGCGCATTTCTGGCTGAAATGTTAAATCGTAACGCGGTACGCAAGAATAAAAGATGATAAAAAAACGGTTTTTCCTGTTATGTATTTTAATTTCTCTTTTTTTTGCAGTATTATACGGGCAGGAAGTATTAACGCAATCGGATGAAGGCGCAGAAGAACGTCAGGAAGAAGAATACCAAGAAGAAAAAATTGTCGATACGCATTTAAACCGGCGACTGGAAATGGAAATAAAGACATCAACATTAAGCGAACTTGCGGTATGGTGCCGCACATTAGGCCTTTCGGAAGGCGGCACAAGAGAAGAGCTTGCCAAGCGTATAAGAGAACATTTTAACCTGCGCGAACCAAGCGCCAATAACAATAACAAACAAAAAATAATAACTATAGAATCCTCCCATGCTTCCGAGTATTTTACAATTGACGTAATTAATGAAGATTATGCAAGATTAAAAGGCGAAGTAAGAATAAGTTTAAAAGACGGAGATAAAACCCATAAAATAAGCGCGGATGAAATACTGTTTAACCGCACGAGAAATATAATTACGGCAAGCGGAAATGTAATGTACGAAAAAATTGAATCGGATAAAACGGAAACATTCCGCGGAAAAACCATAACTGTGAATATTGATAACTGGTCAAGTATTTTTCTTGACGGAAGTTCAACAATGGAAAATGACGGCTCTTCATATCTTTTTTCGGGGTCGGTAATTTCCAGAAGCGATCAAGAAGTGACAATTTTAAGACAAGCCATAATCACTAACGGAGCCGATGAGAATGCGTATTGGTCAATCAGGGCTTCAAAATTATGGCTCCTGCCGGGTTCTGACTTTGCAATTTTTAACGCTGTTTTAAACGTAGGAGAAATCCCAGTCTTATATATTCCATTCTTTTATTTTCCCGCGGATGATGTTGTTTTTCATCCTGTTATCGGATACCGAAGCAGAGAGGGCGGATTTATTCAGACGACAACTTACCTTATAGGTCAGCCAAAGACGGAATCTTCCGAAAAGAGTTCTCTTGCCAGAATAATAGGCAATTCAAACAATAAGGAAAAAGAACTGCAAGGACTGTTCCTTCGCACTACAAGCAGGCCTATAACAAATACAAATTCAATCAGCCTTAAAGCTTTGCTTGATTATTATGTAAATTTGGGAGTATATGCAGGCATTGAGCTTAACGCTCCAAAGACAGGAATTTTAAATCAAACCGGTTTGTCTTTTGGCGTAGGTTTTACAAGAACGATAGCTGAAACAAGTTTTGGCTATTCTCCGTACGCGCCGAAATATGACGGTACTTTTGACTGGAATAAATCCAACTTTTTATCATGGTCTGTTCCTTTCCGTTACAGGATGAAATATACAAGCGGCATTTCAATGAAATACGGAACCCTTTCCTGGGATATCCCTTATTATTCCGACAAGTATGTAGACAGAGATTTTACAAACAACCGCGCTGAAAGCATGGATTGGATGAATATGATGCAGCAAGGCGCGTCATTTGAAGAAAAATCATCGGAAGGCGAATTAAGCGTTTATTATAATTGGCACATGACAGGAAGTTTAAATCCGCCGTTGGGCATACTGTCCCCTTACATATCCAACTTTTCCATTTCCAACATTTCTACAACATTATCTTTTAAAACTTTGACAGACAACGTCATTTACCAGGCCAATCCTTTTTCTCCTAACCGTTTTTTTTATGCGCCGGACAAGTATACAATTTACAGTATTTCAGGTTCAATTTCCGGAACCCCGCTTTCTCTGGGCGGCGCACAGTCAAAACCGGCGAACAAGACGTCTGATAAGACGACTGAAGATCCGTTTAACGGCATCGGAAACCCGATATCCCCCTGGCCGACGGACAATAACAAACAGGAAAAAACGCCGTCGGCGGAAATTTTAGTTCCGCCTGTTCTTTCTCAAACTTTCAGCCTGCCGACGGTTGGAAATACAAAATTTAGCGTTGATTATTCGTTATCGCCCACAAGTTCTTCAGAAATGCAATTTGCGACAAAAAACTGGAGCACTTATGAAGATGTGGACTGGAACGAATCTGAATCAATACTGACAAGCGTTAGCGGAAATACAAATTTAAATTTCCGCTTGGATCATTCAACAGGTTTGTTCAGCAATACTTTTACTTTCTCTGGCAGCGGAACATTGCGCGATTATTCATACTTGAATAAAGAAATGTTTATAGATCCCGCTACAGGCGATGTAGATACGTTAGAAATAGACAAGCTCCGCAAACAACAATACGCCCTGACAAACTATACGTCTTCTTACTATTATAACGGCACGATAAAACCATTTTACTCCGATCCAATATTTGGCCAAACAAATTTTCAATATACTTTCAGAGGCACATTGGTAAGATCAAAAAGATACGTGGACGGAGACGGACCTGAGCTTACGCCTGAATGGGGTTCCTGGGTAAAAGAAGAAAGAAAAGACGGAGAAGACATATTGGGGCTTAGCAGTCACAGGCTTACGGCAAATTTAGCGGTAAAATTATTGGATAAGGATCAAAATATTTCCCTTAGCGCGGAACTTCCCCCTTTTGACGGGCTTATTACCGCCAATGCCACATTCAGGGCATGGATAACAAAAACGGATTTTAACTTTAGTATGGAAAAGCCTGAAACTGCGGACGAATGGAAAATAAAACCTTTTGATTTAACTGAAACTCTGACATTGGATAAAATCGGATCATTTACTCATAACATGAAATTTACACCGCAACAAGAGGATAATAAGGATATTAAATTAAGTTATCTTAGATCATCACTGTCTTTATTTAATAATTTTACCGCGGAATATTTAATGATATGGACTAAAAAAAGCGTCTTTACACAGGATAGCGCAGGCGGCAGATGGACGCTTGATGATGGAGAGCCTGATCTGCTTCCAAAAGAATTAAAATTTTCATATTCTCATTCTTTACCTAAAACAAAAATAATTAAAAATCTTATTGATCTGTCTTATTATATAAAAACATCATTAAATTTTGATTTACAGCAGCACACCAATTCCAACTTTCTATTTGAAACGGGCTTTAATTTTGCCATTACCGATTTTTTGAATTTAAATATATCGGCGACCTCGCAAAATGCCGTAATTTTCAGGTATTTTAAAGGCGTTCCCGGAATGGAAGAATTAACATCCATGTATAACGAAGGGGAGCAAAATAATCTGTTTATAGATTTATTTGACTCATTTAATTTTTTTGATGAATTAAAACGGCGCAGGTCGGGGTTTAAAATGCAGAGGTTAAATTTTGATTTAAATCATCATTTGGGCGATTGGACGGCGTCATTTAAAATAAGCATGTATCCATACCAGCGGACAGATCAGGCAATACCGACAATTAATATTGTCTCCGATTTTAGCTTTCTTGTAACATGGAAACCAATTACAGAAATTAAATCTGACATTAACTATGACGGCAGACTTGACAGATGGACGGTAAAATAACCTCCTATGGCTGTTTTCCAATATAAGCCAGTATGCCGCCGTCTACGTATAGTATATGGCCGTTTACAAAATCCGAAGCGCCGGATGCAAGGAAAACCGCAGGGCCTTCAAGGTCTTCAGGCTTTCCCCAGCGGGCTGCCGGGGTTTTGGCTATGATGAACTGGTCAAAGGGGTGGCGGCTTCCGTCGCTTTGACGTTCACGTAACGGAGCCGTCTGTGGCGTTTCAATGTAACCGGGACCAAGTCCGTTGCACTGTATGTTAAACTGCCCATATTCGCTGGCGATGTTTTTGGTAAGCATCTTCAGCCCGCCTTTTGCCGCGGCATAAGCGCCCACAGTCTCGCGGCCAAGTTCGCTCATCATGCTGCACACATTGATTATTTTGCCGCCGCCTTTTTTTATCATAGACGGTATTACCGCTTTTGCAACAATAAAGGGGCCGTTAAGGTCTATGTCTATTACCTGCCTGAAATCAGACGCGCTCATCTCCGTCATGGGTATGCGTTTAATGATTCCCGCGTTATTAACAAGGATATCCACTACGCCAACTTCCTTCTCAATTTTTGCCGCCGTCTCATTCACCGCATTCTCGTCAGTAACGTCGCATATATATCCATGCGCCGGAATTCCTTCGGCTTTGTATGCCTCAAGCCCCTTGTCAATATTCCTGGCGTTGAAAACAATTGCGGCTCCCGCTTTATGGAGCGCCCGTGCAATGGCAAAACCGATGCCGTAGGTGCCTCCGGTAACCCAGGCGACTTTTCCTTTCAGTGAAAATTTGTCATTAAATTCCATAGTTGTATTCTCCCTGTTAATAAATTTTATTTTAAGTCCGTTGTTAAAACATTATCCATATCGTCAAATGTCTGGTTCTCTCCGACCATTGCCCAGATAAAGGTATAAGCCGCAGTGCCCGCGCCGGAATGGATCGACCATGAAGGCGAAATAACAGCCTGTTCGTTATTCATGACTATATGGCGCGTTTCATGCGGCTGGCCGTTTAAATGAAAGACCACCGCTCCGGGTTTTATGTCAAAATACAGGTAAACTTCCATGCGCCTTTCATGAGTGTGGCATGGCATTGTATTCCAGACTGATCCTTCTTCAAGCACCGTCATGCCCATGACCAACTGGCAGCTCTGACAGACGGCGGGATGAACATATTGATAGATGGTACGCACGTTCACTGTCGCAGCCTCGCCCAGTTTGCGGGGATTGGCTTTTTCAATCGGGATGAAAACAACAGGATAAGAAGTGTGGGCAGGCGCGCTGGCAAGGTAGAATTTTGGCGGATCATTTTTATCAGCAGCGGAAAAAATCAGGTCTTTTATCCCCTTGCCCACATACAGGCCGTCGCCTTTTTTCATTGCGTACTCTGTTCCGTCTACGGATATTTTTCCTTTGCCCGCAATACAGATAATTCCCAATTCCCTGCGATCAAGAAAAACTTCGCTCCCAAAGTCCTTGCCTCCTTCAAGACGCAGGGCTTTTTCCGCCGGGAAAGCGCCCCCAAAAACCATCCTGTCAACATGGGTATAGCACAGGCTGATTTCATCTTTAATAAAAACATTTTTAAAAAGAAAATGTTCCCTCATTGTTTTTGTGTCGTAATGTTTTGCGCTATCAGGATGTTCTGCGTAACGAATTTCCATTTTCATATGTCCCTCTTTTCTTTATTATGCCATATTTATTTTTAAGTATCAAATATATATTTACAAAACAGCCCCTTGATTTTTATGCTATTTTCTGATAAATGGATATTATGCAGTATTTAGGGTTTGAGGTTTATGAAAAATCAATTAACAAAAGCGGCTGTGACAAACCGGTTGAGGTTTTTATGGCGAGAAAAAAATTGCTGGAAAAACCGGGAGATTTTCTTATAATTAATTTTAAAAACGGGAAAAATCCCGGTTTTATAGGAGAAGTAATTGCGGATGGCATGATAAAAGCGCCGCTTTCGCATAAAAACGCCGAAGTCCTGCGAAAATTATTCCCTTTTACCGCTCCTTCGCGGGTTCTTGGCAAAGAGCGGAGTTTTGGGCTGGGAGACAGGCTGGGAATTGCCACGAGCGGCCATATCAAACTTTTTGAAAAATATGACGCATATCCCGTGTTTGCGCAGCAGTCCATCCGCGAACTTACTCTGACCAACCGCCGCTACGAAGACGTGCTGAACGCGGCCACCTTTGCTGTGTTCAGGGAAGGGTTTAAGAAAGAGTGGGGCGCGGACGGGGATCATCTGAAAACTGTTAATGACGTAAAATACGCCCTTTCCCTGGGCTTTACAATGATCACCCTGGACTGCTCTGATCATATAAGAAACGATATTAATGCAGCTAACGCTCCTTTGCCGCCCCGGAAAATTATTCAAAAATATCTCGGGAAACAATTTGATATAGGCGAGGGAATAACATTAACTTTTACCGAAGAAGAACTTAAAATAATTTACGGCATTTACGGCAAGGCAATAACTTTTGCGGTTGATATGTACAAGCGCTTTTTTAAGTATGGCAAGTACAACGCGGATTTTGAAATTTCAATAGATGAAACTGCAACGCCCACTACTCCGCTTCAGCATTATTTTGTAGCAAGGGAATTAATTGACAGCGGAGTTTCCTTTGCCACAATAGCGCCGAGGTTCTGCGGAGAGTTTCAAAAGGGCGTAGATTATTCAGGCAGCCTTGATCAGTTTAGCGGCGAAATTAAAGTTCATGCGATAATTGCCCGGCATTTCAAGTATAAGTTAAGCATACACTCAGGTTCTGACAAGTTCAGCGTATTTCCCATTATCGGGACGGAAACCCGCCATATATTCCATGTAAAAACAGCGGGGACTAACTGGCTCGAAGCAATGCGCGTTGTCGCCCAGGTTGATCCCGCCCTGTACAAGGACATCCACAGGTACGCTTTATCCGTATTTGAACAGGCAAGTAAATATTATCACGTAACAACCGAACTTGATAATATCCCTGATGTTGATTCATTGACAAATGAACAGCTGCTGAAACTCTTTGAGAATAACGACGCCCGCCAGTTAATACACATTACCTACGGTTTTATCCTTAACAAAAAAAACAGCACCAACGAAGCCGATTTTTCATTCAGGGACAACTTGTTCAACTTATGGCACAAACATGAAGATCTGTATAATCAGGCGCTGCTGCGCCACATAGGAAAACACCTGGATTTGTTAGGTGTAAAAACCAACGTTTAGGATGGCATATTTTCATATTCCATTGAAGCCAGAATAAACGGCCCTACGCCTTTAAAATCATCAACAGCCTGCGGTTCGCCGACATAATATTCATAGGAACCGTCCCTATACGGCTTTCCGCCAAGGCCTGCAACCTTGCAAATGCCGCTCAGGTGGAGTTCTCCGGACGGGTCTTCCTGTATTTTGTTTTTTAAAAGCCCCTGGTACGCTTTTCCGGCGGCAGTTTTTATTGATACGGTTTCACTCTCAGACGCAACTTTTAGACGCGCCATTTTGAGTAAAAAATAGACAAACATGGACGATGCCGAGCTTTCCGTGTAATTCCCCGGCGCGTCGCCGCGGTCAAGCACCTGAAACCAGAGGCCTGTATCATCATCCTGGTACTTTAACAGCGGAGAAAACAAGCGCCGGGCAATAGCCTTGAGAGTTTCGGCTTGTTCTGAGTATGCGGGGGGAATAAAATCCAGAGTATCCGCCAGCGCCATGCAGTACCATCCCAGTGCGCGTCCCCAAAAATGCGGAGAACAGCCGGTATTTGTGTCCGCCCATTTCTGACTGAGGGATTCGTCCCAGGCATGGCACAAAAGGCCGGTCTTCGCGTCACGGGTCTTTTCCTCTATTAGGGAAAATTGACGCGTAATGTCTTGAAAATCCGCGCCGCTTCCGAATTCTTTCGCGTACTGGGCGTAAAACGGCCCCTGCATATACAGTCCGTCAAGCCACATCTGCCGTGGATAGATCTGCTTGTGCCAGAAGCCTCCTGAGTTTGTGCGCGGGTGGCTGCGTAATTGTTCCCGAAGTATCTCAATGGCTTTTCGGTATTTTTCTTCACCGTATTGATTTAAAAGCAAAAACAAGGTTTTGCCCGGATTTATCTGATCTAGATTGTACTCGCCTTCGCGGTAAGAGCGGATTTCCCCCTCGGGGCTTATCATGGAATCGTACATTTCTTTCACATAACGGCAGTATTTATCCTGTTTTGCCGTTTGTCCCAAAAGAAAAATACTTTGCAGCACAAGTCCGTGTTCATAATGCCATTGTACCTGCCGCGGCCCGAAACGACTCATTACCGATTCGGCCATCCGCCGCGAGACTGACAGGGACGGATTTATTTCAGCTAACGGCATGCTCTATCTTATGTACCCGCCCGCTTCAGCCGCGGCGATACCGCTTTTTTCCCATGCTTCGCCGCCTAGCCTGTCAAATTCGGCGACCCATGCTTCCCAGTTTGCGCGGCTTAACTGCCGTTTTCCTGTAAGGAATTCAACAACTCCCTGTTCATAAAAGCGCTTAAGATCGGCATTGGGCGCGGGCAGCGCGTCTCCGCCGACATTCGCCGTCCACTGGCGGCTTTGCATATCCCTCAAGGTGGCAAGGGCGCTCATTTTCTTTTTCGACGTGGGAGCATTGTAGGTAGGATAACGGGCTATAAGTTCAGCTTCGCTGTTATAGAAGACCATGTTGCGTAACTGTGTGTACGGCTGAATCTCGGGCATTGTAAAACCTTTTGACGGATCCGGAATACCGTTCACGGTCGGAACTCCGTCCTTGTCGAACACAAAATTTACCCCTTCTTCGCCCCAACCCAGGAGGTAGTAGCCCTTGTCGCTTGACATCCATTCAAGCAGTTTGGCAATCGCAGGCCCTTTTCCAGCCTTCATTGCCTTGGCGGAAACTGCATAGATACGGTATGCCTGTGTGTACACCCCCACGGATTTTTTGCCGTCGGGTCCCTGCGGCGGGTCTATAACAATCCATTCACCGTTGGGAAAATTCTTGTCAAAGGGGGCATAGTTATTTTCGGCGGCAAAAGCGGCGTTCTGCTCCCGCATGATCCCGAAACGTCCCTGTTTCCATGCAGCCCGAAAATCGTCTTTGCCGTAACTGGTCCAGTTAGGATCAATTACTTTTTCATTCACCATCTTTTTTATAAAGTTAAGGGCGTCAAAATAAGCGGGTTTACGAACATTAAGTCCCGGATCATTTTTATCCAGACTCCATGTTCCTGCAACGCCGAACGCGCCGAAGAACGGATCAAAACGCCGTCCTATGCCTTCTTCAAAGTTGTTAATTTCAATAAATGCCCCGTAACCGTAGGTATCGGCGCGCCCCGAACCGTTTGGATCACGAAATGTAAAAGCCTTCATCACTTCCAGATAATCATCAAGGGTAACAGGCACTTTTAAACCAAGTTTGTCCAGCCAGTCTTTACGGATGAGTATGCCTTCGTTTTTAATAATAGTGCCTGGAGACGCGAGACCGTAAGACTTTCCGTTCACCGTGGTAAAATTCCGGCTGTCTTCATCGTAATGCAGTTTGCTGCGATTAGGCATAAGAGCGTACAGATCGTCCACAGGCGCGACGGAACCGACGCGCACAATATTCATAAAAGGCTCCCGCCTGACCATAAACAGATCAGGCAGGGTATTTCCCGCCGCCGCCGCGTTTATCTTAACATCCTGATCAGACTCGTTGGAAGGCAAGGCGCTTAAGGAAAGATTGATATTAAGCTCATCTTTAATAAGGCTTAAAACTTTCCAGTCCGCCGGAGGCGGTCCCGCTTCTGTAACAGCCGCCCCGTACCACAGATCAATAGTCACCGGCCCTGACGACCCGTCCTTCTTGCTGCAAGTTGTAATAAATACAAGCAACGCTGCTACTAATAAAAACATAAATCTCTTTTTCATAAAATTCCTCCTCATCACCATTTGTTATTTGCTATTTATTATTTATTATTTGCTATCCCTTAACGCTTCCCAACAACGTTCCTCTTGTAAAATATTTTTGAATAAACGGATAGGCAATGATCATCGGGATTGCCGCCATAAAAACGCTGGCGGCTTTAATCGCCTGAACGGGAGCCTCCCCAAACGCGCTGACTTCCACAAATTCATTCATCCCGCTTGCCATCAGAATATTCCGTAAAAGTATGGGTAGGGGCTGGAGCGCGTTATTGTTAATATAGAGCATGGCGTTAAAAAAGTCATTCCAGAAATGCACCCCGTAGTACAGGCCGATTGTCATAATGATTGGCTTTGAAAGAGGCAGAATGATCTGTAACAACACGGTTATTTCAGGCGCGCCGTCTATCCTGGCGGACTCCTTTAGTTCTTCGGGAATCCCTTCAAAAAAACCGCGCATAATCAGGCAGTTGTAGGTACTGATTGCCGCGGGTAAAAATATTGCGGCAAGATGATTGGAAAGCCCCAGCCGGTTTACCACAAGATATGTAGGGATCAAACCTACGTTAAAAAGATAGGGGATCAGAACTATTACGGTTAACATTTTCCTGCCGGGCAGGGTTTTTACAGAAAGCACATAGGCAAGAGGGATAGTTAGAAACAGAGCCGTAGCGACTCCCATAATAAAAATTTTAAGGCTGTTTGTAAAGGCGTTTAAAAAACCGTTATTGCCAAGGAGCGCGCGGTACGCTGCAAGCGACCATTTATGCGGCGACAGGAACATTCCCTCAAGATTACTCCCGATAAAAGTATTGGGACGGAAGGACAGGGTAATCGTGCTCCACATTGGAATAGCTACGATAATAAGGATAAAAACCAGAAACACGTCGATAGCTATATAAAACGCCATGTCTCCAATACTGTACTTTATTCTTGCTTTCTTTGCCTTTTTTATTTGCATCATGACCTTCTTAAAACAGCCCCGAATCGCTGACTTTTTTTACCATCCAGTTTGATAAAATGACAAGCATCAGTCCTATGACGCCTTTAAAAATACCAACCGCCGTCGCCAGGCCGAATTGAAACTCTAAAAGTCCCTGACGGTAAACCCATGTATCAATAATATCCGCCACGCTGTATACCGGTATGGAATAGAGCATGAACATCTGATTAAATCCCGCGTCAAGAATTGTTCCAAGACGCAGAAGCACTACCATTACAATTACCGGTCTTATGGAAGGAAGAGTGATATACCAAACACGCTGCGGGGCGTTGACTCCTTCTACCATTGCGGCTTCAAACAATGTAGGATCAATGCCCAGGAGCGCGGCTATAAAGATAATGGCGCTCCAGCCCATTTCCTTCCACGCGTCCGAGAAAATCACAATCCAGGGAAAGGTGCGGGTGTTGGTAAGGAATGCGACAGGCCTGCCGCCGAATAATTTTATTATATCGTTAATAATACCGTCGCCGGGGGCAAGCAGTACAAGGAGAATTCCGTACATGATTACCCATGAAAGGAAGTGCGGAAGATACGCCAATGTCTGCACAACCTTTGCCAGCTTTCGCCGCAGGCTCTCATACAATGTTACTGCAAGGATTATCGCCGCAGGAACGCTGACCAGCAGTTTTCCAAAACTGTAAAAGAGGGTGTTCCTTAACAATTCACTAAAATAGAAAGATTTGATAAAGGTATTAAAATGTCCAAAGCCGATCCATTTGCTGCCCATTACCCCGTCCATGGGCATAAAATCTTTAAAGGCAATTTGCCCATTCCAGATTGGGATGTATTTAAAAATGATATAATAGGCAAGCGGAATAACAAGAAGAATGTATACCGAGCGGTAACGCTTTATCTCCCGAATCATATTTCTTCTTTTAATGACTGTATTATTCATGCTACATCAGAATAACTGAAAAACTTGTGAAAATGCTGGTATAATATTGGAATATTCCGACTTTACCGGCGTATCACGTTATTTTTTTCGTATCTGCCCGGGCGGAACGCCGTAGATTTTTTTAAAAACACGGCAAAAATACGCCTGATCCTGAAAGCCGCATTTATTTGCGACTTCATGTATTGTGGCGTCGGTTTGCTGCAGTAATTCCACCGCGTGAAAAATCCGGTAACGGTTCAAATAATCCCACAGGGAAAGCCCCATTTCCTTATGAAAGATACGGGTAAGATAATCTTCACTGACATTTGCCGAGTCCGCTAACTTCCAGCGGGATATATGGCTCTTTGCGTGTTTGTCGAAATTGAGAATTGTTTTTTTTACCAATTCGCCGGTATGGGGCGGCAGTATTTCCGCGCCGCCAAGAATAGCCATTACGCGGGATCTAAACTCCGGGGAAGAGACAATCGCGCGGTGGCACACTATAAGCCGCGAGAATTGGCTCAATGAATGTACGTCAATGGCGTTGTCCATCCTGCTGTTGATCATTATTATCGGTACCATCATTGTCAGCGGGTGCCGGCGCACCGTCGCCGCCCCTTCGACATCAAGGGAATTGAAAACAATCAACAGCAGCTTTACTTCCCCCACCGTCTCATTAAATGAATCCATGGAATCTATATACACTTTTTCAAAAACATTCCCGCTGCCTGAAACATTTTGTTTTTTCGCGGATGGGGCGGCATGAGACAGTAATAATTCAAAATCGTTATCACGGTTTTGATAGCCGATAAAAAGAATCGTCCCCTTCTTCGGCGACTTTAAAGCGTATTCAATCGCGTCAATCAGTGAAGCGGCGGAATCAATCGGAGCGCCGGAGCCGGCGGGCATTCCGTAACATAGAAAAGGAATGTTTAACAATTCGCTCTTCCGCCTGAGTCTGACCGCTTTTACCAAATCGCTTGAACTGGCGCCGGCCGCATTCCACGCGATAAACGCCGCCGCGCCCGACTGCTTTTTATCGGTATCCCGCACTTGAGGCAAAGTAAAAAAGTTTGTAGGCAGGAATGCCGGATCTGAAAGAACCAGCACATGATCGCGGGAGCTGACAGGATTTCTGGAAGGTTCCTGTCCGGTTAAGGTAGGCCAGGGAAGCGTTACGGTACAGCGATCCCTCTCCTGTAAAAATTCCCCCCCGTGCATTAAAATGATCCTTTCCGCAAGCAAAAGGCCGAATTGCCGCGCCTTGCCGTCTTTAACTGTTTTTTTATCTTTTGTCTGGGCGTGAAAAGTAACAGAAAAACCGGTATATGTTAATTTAGCTGAGTATTCAGCCAAATCCGCGCCGCCGTACTGTTCCCTGATAAGGGAAAAACACTGGGCAAGCCTTGCCGTGTCGCCTAACAAAAGCGGAAAGTTCCCAATCTTAGGCAACAGGTCTTTGGGGTCAAAAATTGTCTTTCGAAGGGAAAGTTCGTCTATCTTTGCCAGGGTAAAATCCAAAAAACTGCCGGTTTCGGCTTCCCGAAGCGTTATAAATGACTTTAATTCCCGCAAACTGTTCAGCATAGAATCGGGGGGGGGGGGGTTCGACATGGAATTTCCGGAAACAACAGCAGAAAACGCCTGTTTTTCCAAAATTTCTACCTTTTCCATTACTCCCTGAAGGGGATCATAAAGGCCGTTTTCAAGGGTTTGCAGGAATTCAGTTTTTGCCTGTTCAGCGCGCTCGGCAACCTGTTTTGCCTTAACAGTTTCTTCTAAAAGGAAAATGCCCTTTAAGGCATAGCTTACCGTAGACCTTAGTTCCTCAAAAATCACTCCGTCGTTTATTGGAACGTTATGCACAAAATAACCCAGGGACTGGTTTTCTATAAACAGCGGCTGAACCATGAAAATTCCGTCCGAGTATTGGGACTTAATTGAAGCGGGAACAAGGAGCCTTAAAGGAAAACGCTGTTCTTTTATAGTGCATATTCCCTCATCGGAAAAACCTCCTATGAAAATAGATGTTTTTTCATCGCCGTACAGCACAATCGCAGCCTTTTGAATGCCGATCTTTGGCAGATTACGGGCAAGATTCTGTACCAAAGAAGAACGGTCACGCGTGCCAAGGAGATCGCATTTAAGGGAATTTAACACGGTGTTTCTGCCTTCTTTTTCATAGCGGGCATGAACGGTAAAGCGTTCATAAATTCTGACGATGCTCCGGTAAATATACGGCAATAGGCTCCGTATGTCTGAGGACAATTTCAAATCCGCCGCTTCATCTATCAGCATTACAAAATGCTCAGGCTCGCGGCCTGAATTAAAAAAATACTCAAGACATTTTTCAAAAAGAGGGAAGAATTGTTCCTGTCCTTTATGAAACAGTGCATTAATCACAGGACGCACCAAACCGTTTATATCGGCTGAATTCGGTTTAAGGCGGTTTTCAACTATTTTTAATAATGAATCTTCAACATTGTCTTCGGTATTAATCTTTCTGGCCGGTTGTTCTTCGCCTGCGGCGATACGAATGCCGGAACAGCCGCAGGATTCACGAATAATCAAGTCTGAGTGTAATAGGACATCATTGGCGGGGGAGGTTTTTTTCTTGCCCATTATTTTACGGAGTATTTTAAATGATTCAACGCTCATTTCCTTGTATGGAACTTGAACTGTAGAAAGCGGGCTTTTTGTAATACGGCTTTCTTCGGAATTGTTGAATCCTACGCAGCGATAATCGCCGGGGACATGATACCCATGTTTGGCAAAATAATTAATCGCGCCCAATACCATAAAATCACTGGAGCCTACCAGCGTGTCAAAATCCCTGCCCGGAACAAGGGAACGTTCTTTAAAAAGCTGCGCGGCGGCTGCGGCGCCGGCGTCCCAATTAAAAGGACCGCTTACTAGCGGGGACTGAATAACTCCCTTTTTACCAATTCGGCCGCTTACAAGCCCGCCTTCAATCAACGCGTCGCAATAGCCTTCAAAGCGGGCATGGGCGGACTGGTGAAAATCAGGTCCATGCAGAAAGGCGATTTTCCGGGCGCCGTGATAACGGATGCAATGATTAACCAGCGCCTTCATTCCGTTGTACGCGTCAAATTCCACGCAGGGGTGTCCCGGCAGTTTAAAACCGAGGGTTATATATGGAAGAGGATCGAAGTTTTTATGAAAATGCTCAAATTCTTCTTTGGACTGGTTGTAGTGTATGGTTGAACTATGACTGATGCAGCCGTCCAAGTTTTCATCGTTTACGAGCGAATAAACCGAATTACGGAGATTTTCAAAATTCTGCCGCGCGTCAAGCCTGCCTCCAGGAAAAATAAAAAGGCTGATATTTTCAGACGCGGCTGTGCGGACAAAACTGTCCCAAACATTCTGAGAAATCCCCGTGTGAATTGAAGCGAGAACCAGCCCTACCCTCTTTTTTTCCGACGGCATGACTATATTTTACTCAATACTACCGATAAATAAAAGCCTCGAGAGGACCTCTTACATTTACTTCATTAAATTGAATGTTTTTAACGTTTAGCAGACGTATGCTTTTTTCCGTAATAGCGGGAATTCCCAAAAACATATCCGACTCATTTGGGCTTACGCCGGAGCGTTCATCAGTGGAAAATTCACAGCGGTTGATAACTACGTTTTCTACAGGCGATTCAGGCAAACCGGCGATAAAACCGGCTGAGGCCCGGCAGCCGGAAGCCCTGATATCAGAGATGCGGATATTTTTAATCGACGGAGTAGCCGCGTTCACAGGCAGGGCGCTCTGGGTAAAATAACCGTCCGTTAAAGCAGCGCCCGGGCGGTAAAACATATTAATCGCGACAGGGCAAAGGTTGTTTTCCATTGTGAGGTTACGGAATTCCAAATCGTGAATTTTCCCTCCCCTGCCGCGGCGGGTTTTTATCCTTATCCCCCGGTCGGTTCCCTTGAAAAGACAATCTTCAGTCAGCACTTCATAAACGCCCGCCGCTGTTTCACTGCCGATGACAATCCCGCCGTGGCCGTCCTCTATCATGCAGTTGCGCACAGTTATCCTGCGGCAAGGCTTGCCCACGCGGATGCCGTCTTCGCCTGAGCCGGATTTGAGTACAATGCCGTCATCCCCCACCGAGACCATGCAGTTTTCAATTAACACGTCCTCGCAGGAATCAATGTCCATGCCGTCAGTGTTGGGAGCGTCAAAAGGATTTTTAATGGTAAGGTTTGAAATAACAATATCGCGGCAGTACAGCGGGTGCAAAGTCCAGAACGGGGAATTTTGAAGCGTTACGCCTTCCAGTTTTATTTTTGAGCAATTATGAAACTGAACCAACGGAGGCCGCAAAAACTGCATTTTCCTGCCGCCGCCGCCTGACTGCTGCGTCTCATAACCGATGTTCAGCGCCGCCAGCGCAAGTTCCTGCGGCGTTTGCGGCTCCTGCTGCCCAAGGCGTTTCTTTTCACGTAACGCATCCCACCAGCGCCTGCCGCTGCCGTCAAGAATGCCTTTGCCGGTAATGGTAATATTTTCCTGACCTGAGGCAAAAATACACGGATGCATCGCGTAACACTCAAGCCCCTCCCAGCGCGTCCATACGGGCATATAGCGTTCCGGTTCGGGAATAAAAGAAAGCGCCGCGCCTTCATCTAACGTAATTGTAATATGCGAGAATAATTCTATCGGACCGGTGCGCCACACTCCCTTTCCGATTTTTAGATTGCCGCCGCCCGCCTCTTTGAGCGTTTGCAGCGCGGCGGCAAAGGAGGCTGAATTATCTGTAATGCCGTCCGCTATTCCGCCAAAAGACGTTAAATGAAATTCCTGCATTAATCAAAACTTAGCCGCAAATTTAAAATAAAGACCGCCTGCTTCTATTAACCTGTCTTTCCATTCGGTATCCAACTGTTTGTATTTCATCTGCCCTTCAACTTTAGCTTCCAACATATTGTTAAGCGAAAGACCTTTATTCTGGTTAAAGCCAATCAGGAATCTTCCCGCTTTTGACAGATTTACGCCGGCATATATTTCATACCCTAAATTATCCGCAAGGGTAAAAGTATGATCATATGCGTCTTTTGTAGGGTCGGCGCCGTCTTTGGTTTTCCAATTTACATCGTTAATGGTTCCGGCTATTATTCCCCCTCCGATAAAATAACTCTTATTGAAGGTAAACAATGTGTCCGCCGAAAGTTTTATTATCGCCAGATCATCACGGTAATAATGTTTTATTGCATTGTACGTTCCAGCTAAATTAAAATCCAAATCCAGAATGCCCGCCGTACAGCGAAGTCCCGCTCCAAGACCGACGCTGAAGGTATCCCTGAAATTCATCGTATTATCGCCTTTTTCAGGAACAACTGCGGCATTGGCAAGCATATCAATATTTTTTTCATAATAACTTACCAATAACCCGACGGGAACTTTTATATTATCATTAATGCCAATCGAACAAAGGGTGGAAAACCCTACGGCGTTTCCCGAATAAATATTGGAAACATTGTTCCCATATAATACTTCAGCGGACAGGGCTACCGACGAGAATTCAAGGTTTTGCAATTTAAGACTTGCAAAAATTTGAGGGGCATACTTGTCAGGCACCGGAATCCCGTGATCCTCCATCCCGTCTTCGTCATAATAACGCTGAGTAGCTTCATTGAGCCTGTAGTTAGCGGCTACCGACGCGGTAAGGTTGACAGGCGAATCAAGGGAAAGTCCCAGTTCGTATGTAAAGTCGTTCTTTATGTTCATTAAATACAGTATTTGCTCGGTTCCGTACTTTGACACTACGCCAAACGCGGAAGCCTGAGCCTTGAATTTTCCCGCTTTTATGAACAATTCTAACGGTAATTCCAGATCTAACGCCTGAAAAACGTTTGCCCTGGCATAAACAGAATCAAAGGTAAGGTCTGCGGTAAAATCCTTGGGATCGGTATTTTCCATTTGCAGCGGGAAATAAACTGAACCCGGCCTGTTTACGGCATACAGTTTAAAATAACCGTTAAGCCAGGGAAACGGGTGAAGATTCGCGTATAAATTGACCGCGGTATAATAACCGTTCTTTTTAGCGGGTTTACTGGGATCGCCGCCATACGCTCCGGCGACTGGTTCCGGAAATTTTTGCGTTTCATCCGCGTTTCCAACAACGTAAATAGTAGTAAGATCGCCTGTAACGGTAAACTTTGGTTCATTATCCTGGGCGGCGGCATGGAAAACTATAACCGTTAAGATAAAACAAACGATTAACAATTTTATTTTCATGAATCCTCCTATGCTGTGCTTTTCTTTATACAACTATGCGTCTGTAAAATGAAATATTTCCGTTAAGTATTTGTGTTTTACCGTCATTATTTATTAATGTCAGTATTATCCAAAAAATAAACAGGATATTTCCGCTTATAAGAAATAATAATAAGCTATGAAAGCAAAGTTATTGTTAATACTCGGAATTTTCTTTGCTCTATCTCTAAGCACATGCCGTTTATTTAACGATGAAATTGCCTATAAAGAACAAAATGAAAACGGTTTCCGTTCTATTTATCTGTCGGGCGGCCCTCAGGGAATAATGAACCGGCTTGCCTTCGGCACCAGTTCCAGACAGGTTTATAATAACGAACTTCCAACCGACACTTCAATCCGCCCGTACGGCTGCGTAATACAGGATTCTGACAGCAACGATTTTCAGGGGTACACGGGAGAGCGGAAGATTGTAATTACCGCTATTAATACCACCAATAATGCGGGAAAAATCGCGGGCAGCGAAGACGGCATAGCCTATTATTTTAAAGAAGTTGACAAAGACAAAAATTTCAGGATAAGCGCTGATTTTTATATTAACAATTACGGTTTTACCGGAGGCAGGCCTGATCTAAACGGACAGGAAGCGTTCGGCATAATGGCGCGCGACTATGTGCCGCAGTACAACATTGATACCGGCAACTATACAATGGAAGCTTTAAAGACGGTGCGCTGGGACGGCCGTTATTATACCGGTTATAACCGTCCCGACGGACCGGGCGGCTCCGGAAACATGATAATGGTCGGCGGCGTTAAGCGCGGAGCGCGGGTATACTGGAGGACGGGCGTAGACGATCCAAGCGAAGACAATGAAGCTATTACCAATCCCAATTATGTAGCCCGCGCCGATTTCGCTAAATTTTATTTTTTACCGAGAGAATTTGCCGATTACTCGATGTACGGCACAGGCAAGACCGGCATACAAAGCCGTCCGGATTTTCCGAGCGCGGGGCTGACTTACAGATTAAGTCTTGAAAAAACAAATTCCGGTTTTAAGGCGCGTATTACGCCGCCTATGGGAGTCGGGAAAGGAACAACCAAAGACCGTATCCCAAAAGACGGACAGGTACTGGAATACAGCGACAGGGAACTGCCCTTCCCCGATCTGTTATTCGAAATTAACAAAGAAAAATATTATGTCGGTTTTTTTGCGGCGCGCGACGCGCGGGTAACCATTACCAATATCTCTTATGAAGAATCCGACGCGGCATTGTGCCCAAAGCGCGTTGATCCGCCGTCTACCAATATTGTACCGACATTCACCGTGCAGTCTCCTTCCGCGGTTTCACAGTCGGGGTATACTCTTATCGCCCGTTCAAATGTTGAAGGGTCACTGCTTGTAAGCATGAACGGCAAAGAAACGCTTGCGTATAAGGGCGTATGGGTAACGGAAACTACCAACGCAAGCGCGGAACCTTTTTCACTTTTTGAGATTCCTGTAGACGCTCTTTCCCTGGGGGATAATGTATTCAGCCTTGTGTTTACGCCGGACACCAAACAGTTAAAGTCCGGTTATCTTAAAGGAAAAGAATATCTGATGACCAATATCAAACCCATTTTCCAGAGCTTTACGGTTAATTACAGAACATTGAATATGTCCGACGGCATAATCTGGGTATCGCCTGAAGGGAAAAGTTCCAACACCGGCGCAAAAGACAGCCCAATGGATATTTTCACAGCCATATCATACGTAGCCCCCGGTCAGACCATAATGCTAATGGACGGAATTTATACCCCATGTGAAGCCCCGCAAATGATAAACGGCAAACAGAGGATACCTATCCGCCTGGTTATCCCAAGGTATAATTCCGGCAAGCCAAACCTTCTGGTGGTGGGCAATCCGGAAAAACCAACCGACGCGGAACGGGCTAATCCTGAATATTACAAATACTACAAAGTCATGAAGGCGGAACACCGCAACAAGGCGATTTTTGATTTCCGCAAAGACCTTATAACCCGAGGGTACGACTCGCGCGGATTTGAACTCCACGGAGATTACTGGCACATAGAGGGCATCCACGTCCGTAATACAAGCGATTCCAACAAGGGCTTTACCGTATTCGGCAGTTACAACAAATTAAGCTGGATAAAAACCTACTTTAACGGCGATACGGGGTTCCAGGTTTCAGGACGGAGCAATGAGCCGAAATCAATGTGGCCGTCGTATAACCGCATAGAATATTGCGAGTCTTTTGCCAATGCGGATGATTCGCGCACAAACGCCGACGGCTTCGGCGCAAAGCTTACCTGCGGATCGGGGAATTATTTTTACCGCTGCATATCCCACCATAACATTGACGACGGCTATGACTTTTTCGCGAAAAAGGAAACAGGCGCGATAGGGGCGATGATCCTTGAAGAGTGTTTTGCCTACATGAACGGACGTTACATGAACGCGGAAATAGCCGGTATTTACGGCGGGACAAGGCCTGACGGCACATCGCCCAGACCGGGCGATTCCACGCGCGCCGGCGGAAACGGCTTTAAGATGGGCGGCGAGGGCATCTCGGTTCCTCATCTTGCCATAAACTGCCTGGCTTTCCAGAATGACGGCGACGGCTTTACAAGCAATTCAGATCCCGCCGTGCGCCTGACTTATTGCACGTCCGCTGACAATGACAACCGTAACGAACAAGCGGGCAGCGGCAGTTCAAATTACGCCGTCTACGGCGCGGGCTCGGCAAGCCATGAAGGGCTTGACGCGGTGCTTACACAAATTTTTTCATGGTGGTCGGTCAGAAAGGATCACCGCGACGACCGCGTAGAGCCAAAGTCTCCCGCTTCCGGTTATGTATGGAGAAGCGGCAGGAGCGTCAGTACGCTTTACATTGACGGAAAATTAAACGGAAGAAACAACTATGTTGACGGCAATATTTTAGAGAACTCAAACGTAAACGACAGTTACACGAATTTGTATTATGGCGGCAAAGCCGCGTTCTCCGGCAATACCGCGCCGTTTGATTCAGGCATTATCGGGGATTTTCTGGAAGTCGATCAAAATACCGGCAAACCCATCCTGGGAAATTTTATGAAACTGACCGGTATTACCGGAGTAACGCCCGGCATACAAGGAATGTGGTGATAGAATGAAAATGAAATTAGCGCAAATTGCCTTTCTTGCGACCGCGTTTGTTTTTCTAGCGCTCAGCGGGTGTGAAGAATACAAGTCGGTTGCTTCCGGTTCATTAAATGATAATAATGGCGGCGACAACGGCGGCGCATTATATGTTCCGGGCGGCGAAGGAAGAACAACTGATGATCTGACCTTTGACGAAGATTTGCGCGTCTTCTCAATGGACACAGGCATTAATCCTGAAGAGGTAACCACGCAGGATACTTTCGGCCGCTGGAACGACAATAAATACCACGTTCAAGGGCTTTCATATGTCGGCTCTTCAAGTTTGTCGGCAACCGGTTTTGTTGACGGGTATTTTGTTTATTATAACAAACCGCTTACAGGCGATTATAAATTTACAGCCAGGGTACGGATGACCGCCGTTCAAGGGTTTAGCACCAGCAAGGGAATTCAATTTGGAGTTTTTGCGCCGATGAACCCTCAGGCGGCAAACGGGGATCAAGTTTTCAGCGGGGCTACACGCGCCGCCGGAATGTTGTTCCGCAGTTCCACAGGCAGCAGCAACCCCCTTGGTGAAATCCGCTTTTATTATGCCACAGATTCAGGCAGCATCAATTTTACCGCGGGAACAAGCAGCCACCCGGGCAGCCATATAATTCATGACATCAGTTATAAAACCGAATACATTTTAGAAATGTCCCGTACCAGTTCAGGATACACCTTAGCCGTCAGGAACAGCAAAACAGGCGATCTGATACCACGGGGAACAATGCAAAGTTATAACAATCCGCAAACTATAAGCGAGACGGCAAGCGGCACAAGCGCCCTTCATCCAAGCGTAAAATACGGCCAGCCTGTTTTTGCGGGTTTTGCACTGATGGGCTGTTCTGCGGAACTCTCTCAGATAAAAATCTGGGATAACGCGGAAGGAACAGGCGATCCTATTTTTTCCACGCCGGATACCACGCCGGCTTATGTGCCGGTTGAAGAACTAACCGTCGCATTAAGCCCTGCCGAAAGTTCAAGTGGGAGTACATACACTTATGACGCAGTTGATGTTCAGGACTCAGGCATAACACTTACGCCGTCTTTTACCCCCGCCTGGGCTGACAATGACCGCGTTGAATGGTTTTTAGAAAGCTGCGAGCCTTCCGGCGCCATAACTATTACAGGAACAGGGACTCCGTTTACATTTGAGGGCATAGATCGGACGACCTACAAGACGGGAAAAATAACGGTAAACGTTGATCTTATACCCGATGGGGGGCAGGCGGCGGCAAAGTTCATCGCCATTGCCCGCGATCTTGAACTTGATAATTTTACAGGCTTTCCGCCTGTAGATTACCCGATTAAACAGACTCTGGCGGAATACCGCTTTGAAATAATTGTCAGTAAATGATTTAACTGCCGGGTTTTATAAATTTTATTTAGGAGGAAAGAGAAATGAAGAAGTTTTTAAAATTGACCGCGTTGCTCGCGGTATTGTCGGTTTTATTCGCGGGATGCCCGCCGGATAATGTAACAAAACCGGGAAAAGAAGGGGATGTCGCTGTAACGTCAATTACTATTTTAGTAGACGGTTACCAGGAAACTCCTCCGTATGCAATGTTTATCGGTGAAACGGTAGATTTATCAGCGCAGGTACTCCCGGGAAACGCTACAGAAAAAGGTTATACCTTTGAACTGGTGGATAACAACGGCGTTTTAGAATTGTCAGAAGACAATGAACTTACAGCCCTAAAAGACGGCACGGCTACCGTTAAAGTAACCAGCCTTGGGCAAAAAGCGGACGGTTCCTTTGCCACCGATACGCTCTTAGTCACTGTTTCGGATGATCCAAGCGGGATTGTACCCAAGCTTTTCATACACAACCAGAACCCGATCACTGACCCATTGACAACAACCCGTATTCCCGAGTTGAACTCCAGTAACAGGTATGTAATTGCAAACAATGAAGAGAACGCCAATTTACCTAGCGGGTGGACAAGTGTGGCAGGCAATACAATCGTATATCTTAACAAACCTATAAAAATAAGTCCTGTACCAAACACTGCTCCCATAGAATATACCCCATTCAGCATCAGTGCGCGAGTGCGGATAATAGGCGGAAGGACATCTGCCCCATTAAACAATACCGGTAACTGCCTTGTTACCGGAATATTCACCAAACCGACAACTCCGGTAAGCGCCGCAACACCCCTGTACTTTGTTGGATTCCGCCACGCTTGGGACGGAACAAAGAGAATGTACGCTTCCCGCGACACCGACAACTCGGCGACGTCAAACTTTAGCACCGCTAACGCCCCGGATTTTGAAAAGGTCGATACTGCAACAGATAAAAAAACAGGTTTCCAGGATCAGGAATATGTTATTAAAGTAGAACGCACAAACAGCAATACCTATACAATTTCCGTATACAAAGCTGACGGAGTTACATTAATAGCAAGCAATACACGCGGATCAGGAAGCAATCAAGCCAATATCAAACTGCAATCGACAGATGATTACTACTATCTGGGTTTCATCATATCCGGCGTAACAGTGGAAATTTCCAGTATTGTTATTAAAGACGGAACAGAGACGGTATTTTCAGCGGCCGCCGACGCGGTGCCTTTCCCTGTATCAATAAATAGAGTAAATATTACAACTGCAAAAGTAGAGCCGGGAGACGGTTATGATTACCAATGTTTGAAAACAGCTTTCCCCGGCGGAGGCGTGCAATTAGCCGCGGAGGTACTCCCATCTGACGCCAGCCAGACTATCACATGGTCAATTTCTAAAGCGGGAGCGAGCGCGACTGTTTCAAGCGGCGGACTTGTAACGGCTACAGGAAGCGGTACGTTTACCGTTAAAGCCCAATCAGCAGGAACCGCTTTTGCAGAATATAAATTTAACATTTATGAGCAAGTTCCTCCGGTTACATCAATATCTGTAAGAGGACCTACTAACGTAATGGCAGGAAACGGCAGCGTTAATGGCAATTCCATAAATCTGGTTGCGGATGTTTTGCCTATTGTCGCGTCTGATACCGCCGATATTACATGGTCTGTAAAAGCCGATGACGGCACATCAGCCACTACCGCAGCAACAATTAACGCCACTACCGGCGCATTAAAAGCGACAGATAGCGCTATTGCCAGCGACACGGTAGTTAAAGTATTTGCAAGTTCTACAAAGGGAGCGGGCGGCGCGACTGTAACTTCACCTGCATATCCTGTTACAATACAGAAGTATTCGTCTTCAATGGTGTATGTATTGAAAACAAAAACTATTGGTACTCTTCCTAATAACGGAATCAATTCAAATTCATATGATTCAGGAACTGCGAGATTGACTATTAATGGAGACGGTGTTGTTGATGGTGGTAATTTGAATCTTAATCTTGTCTATGTCGTATTGCCGAATGAAGATTTTGTAGCAACTGTAAATGTACATAGCTTTGTAGGTGCTGCCAGTAATAACAGTAAAGCGGGCCTTTGGACATTCTTCGATAATCCGGCTAATGGTCTTGGCGGCAGCAGTAACCCAACATACTATCTTCATGTTGGCTTAAATAACACAGATAATACTATGGCAGAGATGCGTAAAGATTCTACTAGTAGTGCAGGCAGAACCCCTTTGGGTACAGCCACTGCGACATATCCAAAGACGTTTAGAATTACCTATACAAAAAGCAACAACAGATTTGTGGTAGCTGTTCCCACCGATTCAGGAGGATGGGTAGATGGATCAAATCGGACATATACAGTTTCTGGCGAAATTTATCTGGGTCTTGGAGTCAGTTCAAATAATGTTTCCACACATGGCTCTGCCGTATTCTCTGACTTTGTTATAAACGGAACTGCCGTTAATTTAGGCCAGACAATTACCGCTCCGTAATAGCATAAAGGTCACATTAAAGCGAGTTGTTAATCACCGCCTCCTTCGGGGGGCGGTTTTTTTATTTAATAGTTAGGCGACATTTTCGTTTGGCAAGATTTATCAAATATACAACAAAATTTTTTAAGACTTTGAATTTAACAAAGGGGTATTTTGTATAACTATATTTTTATCTTTATTATATATTTCTATCTCTTTTTCAATAAATGCAGGAACATCTTTTGGTTGAATATCATCTTTTAACATTATTATACCGCCGACAAGCCATTCGTTATCTTTTATTGATTTACTTTTATTAAGCAAAGTTCTTTTCATATAAAGAGGACTTATTTTATCAAACTTTTTTTTATATAATTCAAACATTTTTTCAAGTGTCATCACTTTTAACAAATAAGCTATATCTATAAAATCACGAGCTTCTGTTCTGGTCCTCATAGCTTCCAACTTCATTGCCGCTATTTCATTTAAACCTACCATTCGAATACCATCTTTATTAACAGGCTCTTCTATTAGTTTTTCATTGTATTCAACTAATTCAATCTTTATATCATTTACAAATATTCTGGTGAATTTATCTTCGCCTGCTTCAACGCTTACATTTTTATAATTTTTATCGAAAAAATCTATTATAGCAACCGCGCTTTGCGTTTTTGTCGTAAATAAATCAATGTCAGTTGAAGTGCGGTGGCCCAACTGAAGCGCAAGCGCAGTCCCTCCAACTAAAATATGATCCTTAAACAGGGCTTCTTTCTGAGTTTTTTTAATTAAATCGGTTATTTTTTTTGATACCAAGGCTTTTGCCCATAACTCTTAAAATTTTTTTCATTAACTTTAAGCACAAATGCCATGTAAACAAGGTGATCTCTTTCTAAATATTCCATATTTAGAGCAACTCTTTTTATATCTTCATATGGATACAGCTTCCACATAATAATCTCATCTTCTTCAAGTCCGACTTCAATTATACGTTTTATAATATAATCCCTATCTCTTGAACAATCAAATTTACTTATATTACAATTCCAAAATACCGCTTTTGTTAATTTTGACAAAAGCTTTTGCGCTTGAGCTAATTTATTATT
>Ga0268262_10000036_pt1 | contig 144704 bp, 127 predicted proteins | sample TergutNc150P3_FD_190354 | JGI IMG/M metagenome (GOLD analysis project Ga0268262, IMG submission 190354) | Nasutitermes corniger P3 segment gut microbial community from laboratory colony in Florida, USA - Nc150 P3 (SPAdes) (version 2) | ecosystem: Host-associated > Arthropoda: Insects >...
GCTTGGAACTTGAAGAAAATGATGGAAGTCCTCAAGAAGAAATTCTTGCTCTTTATTTTTCAAACCATTTTCCCGAAACATTTACTCCCTATCGCCGCCTAATCTAGGGTTGATAAGGAACGACTATGTAGCAGGAGTAGCAGGAGAGATAGACGGAGTAGCCACGCTCTGGAAAAACGGCGCTGCACAAACACTAAGTACTCAATATTCCATTGCTTATTCCGTATATGTCTCTGGCACTGATGTATATGTAGCTGGATTTGAAGACCCTGATGGTGCGTATGGCTCTGGTGACAATAAGAGAGCTACACTTTGGAAAAATGGCGTTGCGCAAACACTAAGCGAACAAAAATCTACTACTCGTTCCGTATATGTTTCTGGCTCTGATGTATATGTGGCAGGAGGCGTAAAAGATGACAGATATGATAACTTGCTAAAAACCGCTCTTTGGAAAAACGGCGTTGCACAGACTTTTGACCGTACTAGTACTGAGGTTGCTAATTCTGTATATGTCTCTGGCACTGATGTATATGTGACAGATGGTGATGCAGCTAGATATTGGAAAAATGGCATTCGGCAAACATTGAATACTAATGGTAGCGGTACTAACCAGATAAAAGCTCTATCCATTTTTGTAGTCCCTAACAATTAAACGGAGAACAAAACAATGAACAGCAAACTAGCAAAGTTCGCAAAAGTGGCAGCCCTTGGGCTTGCCTTAACACTCACGTTATCCTGCTCATCGGACTCTAACGGTGGCAATGAGCCTGGCGGTGGCACATCTTCGCCAAGCGGCAACGGCGACCTATCCTCGTCCAGCGTAGGCGACAGCGGCGGTGGCGGCAGCAGCAGTTCCGCAACTGGCGGCGGCGGTTCGTCTTCCTCTGTGGGCAGCAGCGATGTTTCCAGCTCGTCTGTTGCAAGTGGGGGCGGCAGTTCCAGTTCCGCAGCAGGTGGCGGTGACGGTTCTTGCCCTACTGGCATAAACGGAACTTTCGTAGATACTCGCGATAGCAAACCTTACAAATGGGTTAAGATATGCGACCAAACTTGGCTGGCGGAAAATTTGAACTACGATATTCCCGATAATGATACCGATGTATGCTATGACAATGACCCTGCCAACTGCGTGACTTACGGCAGATTATACGACTGGGCAACGGCTATGGATATAGATGTAAAATACAATAACGAGGAATTGGGCGGAAACGATGAAAAACATCAAGGCATTTGTCCTGCTAGCTGGCATTTGCCTAGTATGGATGAGTGGAATGTATTGATGACAGCAGTTGGCGGTCCTGCGGCAACGGCAATTTTGATTGGGACAAAGTTGAAAGCTACTAACGGGTGGAATGATTACAATGGAGAAAGCGGTAATGGCACGGACGATTACGGTTTTAAGGCTCTGCCACGCGGTACTGACTCTTATGGTTCTGGCTATTGGTGGAGTGCCGATGAACTCCCTAGAAAACCAGCCAGTTCAGCCATTTACTTTGAAATCAAAAACGATGGGACTGCTAAAATTGATGCTAGTGGCAAGTATAACCACTCGTTTAGTGTCCGTTGCGTAAAGGATTAACGCCTAACAAAACATTTCACAAACAAAAGGCAACCGTTGCGGTTGCCTTTTTTGCATAATCACGCAAACTTTTTTCTATATTACTAATAGTTATGGAAACCTATTCGCCTATAAAAGTTAAAGTTTTTCCAGATTATAAACTATGCATTACTTTTGAAAACAAGGAAAATCGTATTTTTGATATGAAGCCTTATTTGGAGGATAAATACTTTGCCCCTTTGAAGGATATATCCAAATTCAAAACTGCAAGAATAAATCCTATTACAGTAGAATGGGACGGCGAAATTGATATTTGCCCCGATGAGTTATATCATAACAGCGTTCCTTTCAATAAAAAGAATAAAATTAGCCACCTATGACCGCTAACACAAAACAAACTGCCGCCGCCGAGGAAGCTAAGAAATTAGCAACTAATCGCCTTCTAAGATAGAATTAAATTCCGCTTTGAGTTCCGCGTTTTTTGGGTATAGAGCCAAAATTTTCTTTGCGGTTTGCCGAGCTTCGTTCATACGCTTTTTTTGAATATACTCATACACCACATTTTGCAAGCCGTAAACGGCTTCATTGTTTCCGTGCCGCCCCGCGATTAGATAAGCGTTTTCCGCCCTGTCCAGCCACTGGGTTTCAAAAGCCAAGTTCCCCAAAAAGATGGCAGCATCGGTAAAGCTGGAATCTATGTGCATAACTTGATTTAGCACATCCATCGCGAGGTAAGGTTTTTGGTCTTCTGCCAAGCAGTCCGCCAGTTTGTAGAGCAGTTCCTTGTCATCGGGTTTTATGGCGAGGGCTTCTCTGTAAGCAGCCACGCTTTCGGAAAAATTTTTATTCAACCTGTGAATGTCGCCTAAGTATATCAGAAAATCCGTCTCTTCGGGATTTTTTGCGTACCCGTCCCGAACCAAATTTACAGCGGCTTCAAATTCCTCCATCGCTATATGTATTTCGCTTTGCTGGTAAACTAGGGAAATGTCTTGAGGGTCTATTTGCCTCGCTTTTTCAAGTGCTTGCAAAGCCCCTGCATTGTCGCCTGTTTTTTGATAAGCCTCCGCCAAATAAATCCAAGCGGAGGCGTTGCTAGGGTCTAAACTCAATGCCCTGCGATACATAGCGATGCTCTCCGGGTATTCGCCTATTCTGTAAAGCACCGCCGCCAAATTGGAAAGCGCGGGCGCAAATTCGCCATCAGAAAAATTCACCGCCTTGCGATACGCCGCCGCCGCTTCGGGGAGTTTGTTGAGCTGAAAGAGGCTGTTCGCGGTATTGAAACTAGTAGCAACGGGATTTGCCCCTCTCTCCTCCGCTTTGCGATAAAGCAAAATGGCCTGTGCATAGCGGCCATTGCTATACAATGAATTAGCTTGGTTCAAAATCTGGTCTGCGGACTGGGTTTGCGCACACAGGGTGGAAACTGATAGGAGTGTGAGTATAATTGCAAGCTGAGAAAATCTCATATATTGGAATTTAGAATAATTTTTACGCTATCACATCGTGCTTTGACAAAATGGCAAAATAAACTTGGCAGCAAAAATTTTCTATATTTTTTTATTATGACTGCACAAACTCTTATTTCAGAAATTGAAACTCTGCCAGAGGAATGTTTGGCAGAGATTTCAAATTTTGTTGCTTTTTTGCGATATAAAGCACAAACTACAGGTGCAAAAATTGTTTATGCAGATTTGGAAGATGGCTATAAAGCTATGGCTGCTGACGAGGAATACGAAAAAGAAGCCCAAGAGTGGGTTAATGGATATTTCGGGGATACCTGGGATGACTAGAGGGAGTGTGTGGTGGGTAGATTTTGAACCTGCTAAGGGTGGCGAAATCCAAAAGGTTAGACCTGCGGTAATTATAAGCAATGATACAGCAAATAATTTTTTGAATAGAGTTGTTGTGCTTCCGTTTACAAGTAATGTGAAGAAAACCTATCCTGGGAATGTAGTTGTGCGAATTCAAGGAAAAGAAGCCAAAGCTATGGCAGACCAAATAAGAACAGTTGATAAATCTAGGTTAAAAAATAAGATAGGAGAATTGTCTTGGGAAGATATACAAAAGATAAACGCTATTATAAAAGTCCATTTGGCTCTTTGAAGGAGTTTTTATTTTCTATATTATATTCCAATGACCACTAACCCAATCCAACCTGCCACCACAAGACCCTCTGCCACAGGGTCTAGCCTTAGCGATATTACTATCGCCACAGCTTGCGGTGCAAGGTCTGTTTTGCTGCTTACCCCCCCCCCCCCCCCCCCCCCCCCCTCCCCATCTTCGCGTAAATACAAAACCCCTCACGCACACCACAAAACACGCAGGGGCAAAACCGCAAACAGCGGCACACCTTGCTTTATTCAAAATTCCACTTCAACCCTTAAAACGGAGGTACACAATGAAAAAGCGATTAACAAAATTCGCACTCTCGGCAACCCTTGGGTTTGCCTTAACATTCACATTTTCCTGCTCATCGGATGACAAAAACGATAGCGGTAGCAAAGGAGGCTGGCTCACTTGTCAAGAATTTAACTCTCTTATAGATAGATGCGAGGGTATATATAAAGAAGACTTTGATAAAGTAGACAAATGTGTTATTGAAGGTGGTTGCAATGGGACTCAACAAGCCGAGTGCAGCTCACATTACGAAGCTATGGGTTGCAACCCTGATGGCAACGGCGGCGGTGGCGGTGGCGGCGGCAAGCCTGGAACTACTCCCTAAACTTAATCTCAAATGGCTGTTCCAATCCGCAATAGGAAACGGCTATGCCGTCTTTTTTCTATTTCACCTTGTGAGTGTGAAAATTTCGGAAAAAACTTGCTGTGAAAGGTCGGTATAGCAATTTACAACTAAACGCAAGATTTCTCTATATAATAGACTATCTGTGCTAAGGATAAAATATCAGTTACGCTTGATGGGTTGTCTGATATTTTTAGTGGGTTTAATTTTATGAACTTCAATTTGAAAAGGTTAAACAAAATCGCAAGCCATTTCCTTTCGTTGTCGTTGATGTTAAAGAACTTACTTTCATTCCACGCAGATAGCAAATCTCGCGTAACAACTAAAGAAAATAGCTCATTCGCTAAAAATAAACGCCTATCCGCTTTTCCTCAGCCGTTTCGCCGTAAACGTGCTCTTTGAAAGTCCACCAACCGCGTTCATACATATCAAAGGCTTCGTCTAGCTTTGCAACGTCAAGCTGAATGAAAGTTGAGTTTGCGTTGCCTTTGTTGTTTAAGGCTTGTTCAAAATTTTCTGCTAGTTTTTTTATTTTTTGCCACCAAACTCGTGAATCGCATAGCTTCTGTTCATCGTCTTTCAACTTAATACTCCAGGGAAATTATTAGCAATTTCATATTCTACAGCCTCGTGCAAGGCTGGGGCAACATCTATAACTGACTTTGTAGGTTCACTATTTTCTGGTATCAACTGCAAATAGCCGTCCTCGTTTATGCGAGCAGGTATGTCGCCTAACCAATTTGTTCCTTTGCTTTCCATAGTGTGCCTCCCTATGTGGGTCTTATTGAAAAATAGTAATTTTCTAGAGAAAATTTAGAAAAATAAGAGAAAAATATGCCTTTTCCCAAAAATCAAACAGTTTATTCATATTCTACTCCCTAAACTTAATCTCAAACGGCTGTTCCAAGCCGCAATAGGAAACGGCTATGCCGTCTTTTTTTGCGGGGGCAAATTGCATTCCCATCACCGCGTCTCTGCCAGCGTTTGCAAGCCCCCTGCCCGCTGGAATTTCCTCTATTATGCGAATGTCATAAGGCTTTCCGTTTGTATTCACGCAAAATGATATTCTAAGGCTTGCGTTTATCTCGCCGTCTCTTATCGCTTGCGGCGGTTGAAACCTCGGCGAGCTTTTTAAAGACGGCCTTTCGTCAACATCTCCGCTCCCTGTGTTCCCCGTTCCGCTCTGCATCGCTACCAAATCTTTTGGCACAGTCACTCCATCGCCAGCACCCATAACATCCAAATTCATAGCAAACCTAGGCCCTGCTTTTGGGGTTCTGCTATTGGTGTTTTGCCTGCTCGGTTTGCGAGTGGCTTCTTTTGGCTTTGGCGGTTCGGGCGGTTTTTCCTGATTTATCATCTTCACTTCCGTTGTGCTATACTTTTTTTCGGACTTAAAATCCCCTTTAATCAGCATATTCAAAACAGGAATTGAAAAAACCAAAAACACGCTGGTCAAAACAGCTAGAACAATGATTATAAATTTACGCAGGGTCTTCAACGGGATATGCATCTCTCTCTCCAGATGCATTGGAACACAGGAACAACGAACATCGTAATGCTCTGTATCAACATTCCGCCGAATGCCGGTATTGCCATCGGAATCATTATGTCCGAGCCTTTGCCCGTTGAAGTTAAAACAGGCAAAAGCGCTATCAAGGTTGTAGCGGTGGTCATTGCGGCGGGGCGTATTCGCTTTAAACCTGCTACAACAACGGCGTTTTGAATCTCTTCTTTTGTTTTTGGATTCAGCTTTATAAATGTTTCGTGAATATATGTTCCCATTAAAATTCCGTCATCGGTGGCTATCCCAAACAAGGCTATAAAACCAACCCAAACGGCAACGCTCAAATTCACCTCGTGAATATGAAAAACATCTCGCAGATTTTCGCCGCCTATGGAAAAATTCAAAAACCAAGATTCGCCATAGAGCCAAAGCATAATAAAACCGCCAGCAAAGGCAACTATCACGCCGGAAAAATGTATGCAACTGGCAATCACGGTTTTGAACTGCAAATACAAAACGAAAAATATAGCGAGCAATGCCAGCGGAATTATCACAGACAATGTCTTTGCCGCGTGTTGTTGCTGCTCATAAGTTCCAGCAAATTTATACGATACCCCATTCTCCATTCTCAATTCTTCATTCTCAATTTTTTTTCTAAGATAAGTTTGCGCCGCTTCCACCGCATCAACTTCCGCAATGCCGTCAACCTTGTCAAAAAGCACATAGCCTATTAAAAAAGTATTTTCGCTGGAAATCATCTGCGCACCCTTAGCAAACTCAATTTTTGCAACCAAACTCAAAGGGATTTGCGCTCCGCTAGACGTGGGAATAAGAATTTTCTCCAGCGTCTCAGGGCTGTTGCGCAGTTCCCTTGGGTAGCGAACTCGCACAGAATACCTTTCACGCCCTTCCACCGTATTTGTAAGGGACATTCCCCCCACCGCCGCAGAAATAACGGATTGCAAATCCGCAACATTCAAACCATAACGAGCCATCTCCACCCTGTTCAAATGAATTTCCATATACGAAGCACTTACCGAGCGGTCGTAAAAAACCGTCTCGCTCCTTATCTCCGAACATTCCTTTAACGCAGCCTCTAAAGCGCGCCCAGCCCTCTCTATCGCCTCCAAATTCGGGCCGCTTACCTTTAATCCCATAGAAGCGCGCATACCTGTGGAAAGCATAACCTGCCTCGCGGCAATTGGTTGCAATTTAGGCGCGCTGGTCAAACCGGCTAAATTGGAAACCTTCACAATTTCGTTCCAAATATCATCAACATTTTTTATATGAGGCCGCCATTGCCTAAACACCCTTCCATTGGAATCCGTTGCGTATTCGGTTTTATAGTTGATTGTGTTTTCAAACATCTGAATAGGTGCGGGGTCAAGGGCGGAGTTCACCCTCCCCCACTTCCCAACTGTGCTTTCAATCTCTGGAATTGAAGAAATGCGTCTATCCAGTACGGAAATCAATTCCCTAACACGCTCCACGCCAGCGTGCGGCATTGTGGTAGGCATAAGCAAAAATGTGCCTTCGTCCAGAGTGGGCATAAATTCCTTGCCCGTATTTTTCCAAATTGCAAGCCCCAAAATCACAATGAGCACAGGCAAAAGAAGAAACAGATGTTTATTAGCTAAACACCATCTCAAAATCCTCTCATAGTAATGAACAAGCGACCAAAGAAAAGCCAAGATAATCCCAACCAAAAAGACCACAAAAATCAAATTCCAAAAAATCCCTGCGGAATACCCAAGCGGCAACCATTCAATAGAAAGAAAAACCGTGGCAATAACTATCACCAAAATCCTGCAAACATTTTGTATGGGCCAACCGATAATATTGCCTTTTATCTTTTTTTCACCAGCGAACAACAGGTAATAAGCAACGGTGGGCAAAATCGCAAACCCCAGCAACAACGCGGAGAGCAACGCAAAAGTTTTTGTATAAGCAAGAGGAACAAATAATTTCCCCTCCTGCGCAGTCAAAGCGAACACAGGCAAAAATCCAATTATAGTGGTAGCCATTCCAGTCACCAACGGCGCAACAACACTCTTAACACCCTTATACATTACAGCTAACTTCCCCTCACTCCCTATTCTCCATTCTCCATTCTCAATTTTCAATTCCTTATTCTCAACTTCCTTTAAAATCGCTTCCACCATCACCACGCCTATATCTATCATCACGCCGATTGCTATTGCAATGCCAGACAGCGCAACAACATTTGCTTCTATGCCAACTGCCCGCATTATTATAAATGTCGCGAGCACAGCGAGCGGCAAAAGCGATGCTATCACCAACGAGGCACGCAAACGGAACACCAAAACGGTCACCACCAAAATACATATCAAAATTTCGTGGGAAAGAGCGGTCTTCAATGTTTGAACGGTCTCCTCTATCAAAACGGAACGGTCGTAAAAAGGGATTATCTGAACTTTGGATTCCGTTCCGTCTGCGAGGATTTTGCTCGGCATTCCTGCATTCATCTCCGCAATTTTCGCCTTTACATTTTCAATAGTCTGCATTGGGTTAGAGCCGTGGCGGGCAACAACAACACCGCCAACCGCCTCCATTCCCTCTTTGTCCAAACCACCGCGCCTTGCCGCTGGCCCAAAATTCACAAAAGCCAAGTCCTTGATTTTCACAGGAACGCCATTTTGCAAAGAGACAACCGTCTCCTCTATGTCCGATAAACTTTTTATATAGCCTATTCCGCGTACCATATATTCAACTTTGTTCATCTCAACCGTTTCTGCGCCTATATCCAAATTGCTTTTTTGCACAGCGCTCATCACATCCATAATTGAGAGCTTGTAATTTTGCAGCGCGTTGGGATTTATTTCAATTTGGTATTCCTTCACAAAGCCGCCAACGCTCGCAACCTCGGAAACGCCGGAGGCGGCGGTCAAATTATATTTTACATAAAAATCCTGAATGCTCCGCAAAGTGTCTGGACTCCACCCTCCTGCCGGCTCACCAGTTTTTGGATTTCTGCCTTCCAAGGTGTACCAGAATATTTGCCCCAACGCGGTAGCATCTGGGCCTATTGCTGGTTTCACGTCGCTTGGGAGCAAATTTGCAGGCAGGGAATTAAGTTTTTCCAATATGCGGGAACGGCTCCAGTAAAATTCTATGCCTTCCTCAAAAATCACGTATATAAAAGACATTCCGAACATAGATGTTGAGCGAATGGTTTTCACGCCCGGAATGCCGAGCAACGCCGTTGTCAGCGGATAGGTTATCTGCTCCTGAACGTCTTTTGGGCTTCTGCCCATCCATTCCGTTGCCACAATTTGCTGATTTTCCCCAAGGTCGGGAATAGCATCCACATTTATAGGGCTGCGAAACTCCTTGAAAAAACCAAAATCAAAAGGTGCAACAAAAAGCCCGCCCAGAAAAATTCCCATTATCAGAATAACGGAAAACAGGCGGTTGTGCAGAAAAAATTTCATCTAGTTCCTGTATTTGCAGCACCCCGGCAGAGCATTATATACCATATCGTTGGCTTTGTCCAGTTCGGTATCATAGCCAACAGCAGCTATGGCTTTGCTAACTGCGTTCCGCGAAGTTTTTCCTGGGTCGTATTCCACATTCAAAACTTTTGCATTCAAATTCCATTCGGCGGATTTTACACCTTCAATGGCTTTGGCGGTGCTTTCAATTTTCATTTTGCACATCTCACACGCGCCTTGCACAGCAAGCGACATTTTTTGCACAGCCGTATTTTGCGCTTGCACGGCATTTTGTGCTTGCGCAACATTTTGCATCTGCGCAGCGGGTTGTTGGTGAGCCTTGTGTTCATCGTTACACGCAAATGCGGTAGTGCAAATTACGGCAACTGTGAATTTTGCGATTGTGTTCATGTTATCTCCTCCTTGTTGGGGTAAGTTCATCATAGATCTTTTTCCTGCGAGCTGCGCACTGGCATCAACCGCAAAAGTTCCGTTCACTACAACCAATTCTCCTTCGGCAATTCCAGACGCAATAGCGACTGAATCCCCAAGCGAATGACCTAGCAAAACCTCTCTCAAATTGAAATTCAAAGCGGAATTCTCCATTTTTTTTGCCACATAAACGATGGAGCGCTCACCTGTCCAAAGCACAGCGGTTTTAGGCAGAATTATTGTCTCTTCGCTGATTTTCGCGTTGTGAATCAAAGCGGTGGCGAGCATTCCAGGCTTTAATTTCAAATTTTTATTCGCTGTTTCCATTCGCACTTTAGTAGTCCTTGACATTGAATCCACAACCGGCGAGATAAACTCAACACGCCCTGTGAAAACCATGCCAGGCAGGGAACTAACATTATAGCCTATCATATCGCCAATTTTTAAGTACAATAAATCCGACTCATAAGCGTTGAATACCGCCCAAACAGAAGACAAATCCGCCAAGTCAAAAAGAACAGCACCCGTTTCCACGTATTCGCCACGCTCCGTCTTTTTTGCGATTACAATTCCATTCGCATCGGCAAATATGTTTATATAAGGGTTTGCCTTGCCAGTTTCTTCCAAGCTGGAAATTTGGTTATCCGTAATTCTCAAAAACCGCAAACGTTCTTTTGCGGCTTCTGTTATCACAGGTTGCCCCCGTTTTAGGGCTTCTAAAAATTCCGTTTGAGCAACCAAAAGCTCTGGTGAATAAATACTCGCAAGAAGCTGCCCATTTTTAACCTGCTCGCCTTCAAAATTCACGAACAATTTTTCTATGCGCCCACCTATATGAGCAGTTTGCGAATGTTTCTTGAGTTCATTTGCCTGAATGCTGCCATAGAGCCTCAGCATTTTTTGCGGCTCGCTCTTTTTCGCTCTTAAAATTTCAACATTGGAAAGAGCAACCGCAGATGCAGACATTGTAAAGGAATCATCGTCATTAGCAGAATTTTCGTCTTCCATCGCGACGGGAATCAAATCCATTCCGCACAAAGGGCATTTGGCCGCAGGGTCGCTAGTCCTGATTTGCGGATGCATTGAACATGTGTAAATAGTTGCTTTTGCTGTTTCTATGTTGCTGTTATCTTTGTGAGATTTTTCGCCAAAAATAAGCCAACCGCCTAACAAGCCCAGCACAACTAGCAATACGTAAATAATGTAATTCGAATTCTTCAAAACAAAACCTCTGCCTGAGCTACTGCTTTATTGTATTCAGCAGCCGTTTCAAGTTCCATTATCTTGTAATCTAGTAATTTTTTGCTTATTTGCAGAACATCCGAGAGCATTCCCTTGCCCGCGCTAAAATTTTGCAAGGCTATTTTTCGACTGCTTTCCGCAAGCTCCTTTTGCTGTTTGTAAAGCGTTATTTTTTTGCTTAAATTCTGCAAATTGCTCTTTGCCATAGCCCGTTCCGCTTCCAGATTGTTTTTCGCATCCATAAGCATTTTTTGAGAGGCCTCTGCTTGCAACTGGCTCTCCAGCAAGGCAGCATTTGTTTTTGCGCGCCATATAGGAAGCGTTAGGGTAGTCATTGCCATAACCATTTCTTTTCCCATTTCCCTTTTATACTGAACGCCCAAGCCGAACATCGGGTAACCCATTACCTTGCCCATCTCCTGCTGCGCCTTAAAAATTTCGCTTTCCGTGCCAACCATCAAAATCATAGGCGGTTCGGAATTTTTTTCAAAATCAAACATTTGCAGAGTTATGGTATCCGCGAGCAGAACCTCACTTAACTGCGGCATATTCAGCATTGCGTTAAAAGCGATATTCAAAGATGCAAGTTCCTGTTTCATAGCTTCTATTTCATAATTCATCTCCAAAATTTCCTCTTGAATTGTCAGAAGTTCCGCCAAACCTTTGCCAGTTGCAAGTTCTGTTTTAGCCAGGGTTTCCATCTGTTTCATCAAATCCAAATTTTCCTGCATATATTTTATTTTTAAATTTATCATACATAAATTATGCCAGCTGATTTTGACCTGCGCAACAAGGCTGTCACTTGTTTTTTTTAAAGCATTTGCCTGCATCCTAGCCATTGCCCTCGCTTCGCTTTGAAAGGCTTTTTGCGTACCAGGCCAGTTGAACATCTGCATAACGGAAACATTCCCCACTATGCCATTCATTTCAATTTCTTCTTTGCCGGTGTAGAACCCTATATCCAGTTTTGGATAATCCAAAGTTCCAACCCCCGCAACTTTTTTTTCCGCCGCTTCGTACTTTTTTTGAAAGGCTTGCAAAGCTGGGTTGTTTTGCAGAGCGATGTCAACATATTTTTGCAAAAAATTGTCTGCGGAATAGGCGAATGCCGCCAAAATCATTACCGCTCTGCAAGCACAGGAAATCAAGAGGGCTTTCTATAGATAGTGGTTGCGCCGTATCTTTCCGTTGTGAAATCGTTGTTCAGGTTATACATGTTTTCCGCAGCACCTAAGAGCAAGTAGCCATTGGGAGCAAGTACATGCCACAACTGGGATAGTATCTTGCGCTTTGCGTCATCCGTGAAATATATCAGAATATTGCGGCAGAATATAACATCAAATGAACCTATTTGCAAAAAGGACTCTTGAATGTTAAAAGTTTTGAAATTCACTATTCCGCGAAGTTTTTCATCCACTATATATGAATCGCCATCCAGCAAAAAATACCTATTCCGCATTTCCGAGGTCAATCCTCTGGCCACTTCCAAAGCCCCATACCTTCCTTCCATAGCTTTTGATAAAACTTTAGAGGAAATATCTGTGCCTAAAATTCCAAAATCTTCCAGAGTTATGTCTGGGCTTTTTGTGCTAATCACATCTGCAATGATCATAGCCATGGAGTAAGGCTCTTGCCCGGAACTCGCCGCAACACTCCACATGCTGACCTTTGAACCTCTGCGTTGCCAAGAACGCTCTTTGCGTTCCTTGACACGTTCACACATATCGGGCATGATTTTTTCCCTGAATGCTACATAAGGATGCTCGTCTCTAAAAAACGAAGTTTCATTTGTAGTCATGGCATTTAGCATTTTCTCACGAATAAAAAAGTTGCTAGATCCAGCGCTCAGTTTACGCGATAAATCCTCAAATGTAGTACAACCGAGTTCACCCAAAATAGGTGATAAACGTTGTTCAATCAAATACTGCTTATCTTCGCCTAAAACTATTCCGCATACGTCAAAAACATATTGGGAAATTGTCTTATATTCTTCGTGATTCATAAAACACCTCTACTTATCCTGTTATTTTCACACGTTCCATTACGGCTTCTGGAACCTTCATAAGAGTAGCAACTTTATCTAATAAACCTGTTGCGGCAGCGGCACGTGGCATACCAAACACAACAGAAGAATCTTCATCTTGAGCTATTAGATAAGCATTCTTGTTCTTTAAATGCGGCAAAGACGGAGTTCCATCGTTACCCATACCGGTCAATATAACTCCAACGATTGTATCAGGTGGGTAAGCGGCTGCAACAGAGCGGAACAAAACGTCAACGCTTGGACGGCAACCGTTTTCCGGAGGGTCCTGATTGTTTTCCAAAACAAATTGAGTACCGCGGGATTTTACAGTCATGTGATTGCCACCTGGAGCTATGTAAACTGTTTTATCTTTGACTATGGTACCAGGCAAACCTTCTACAACCTCGTGGCTGCATTTTGCGTTAAGGCTATCCGCAAGAGATTTTGTGAAATTTGGCGGCATGTGCTGGACCAAAAGAATAGGCAGGGTTGTCATTGAACAGAGTTTTGGAAGCATCTCCGCCAAAGATTTGGGGCCTCCTGTAGAGACTCCTATGGCTATTGCCATAATAGACTTTGTATGCGGGCTAGGTGCCGCAAGTTTGTAAGTGAAACCTGTAGCTGATTTACCAGCAGCGCCTGCTGGTTCTATAGCTCCAGGAGCTTTGGTATCAGGGGTTCCCGAAGTGTAGCCAGGCCTTGTAATAGAAACCCTTCTGTTCTTGCGAGAATGCCATGCAGCAATAGCATTTTGGAGCATTCGGGTTAGGCTTTCTTGAGAGTTTGGAACATCTGGGGCAGGCTTTGCTATAAAATCAAATGCCCCGTACTCAAGAGCTTTTAGCGTGGTATCTGAACCCGTGCGCGTCAGCGAGCTAACCATCAACACATCAGGAGTGTTTTTAAGCTCTTTTTTGCAAGCGAGCATTTTTTTCAATGTTTCAAGGCCATCCATTCCTGGCATTTCAACATCTAAAGTCATTAAATCCACTGTACGCATCCGCAAAAACTCTATAGCGGTTATACCGCTATCTGCAGTACCTACAACCTGAACCCCAGCTATGCCAGAGATTATCTTTTCCAATATAGTACGAAACACCTTGGAATCATCTACTATTAGGATTTTTATAGGATCAGCCATTTTTTGTTTCCTTGCTTTGCATAAAATTTTACCTTATGCGAATATAGTAAATTTAATCTTAAAAATTTACCCCGAAAGGTGATTTTTTATATTATACGGCATGGGAAAGACGCTTTATCAGAAGATTTTTGAAAAACATACGGTTTGCAAGCTGCAATCCGGTCAATATCAGCTATTTATAGGCCTGCACCTGCTTCACGAGGTGACAAGCCCGCAGGCTTTTTCGATGATTAGGGAAGATAAACTGCCCGTTCTTTACCCAAATCGCTCTTTTGCAACGGTGGACCACATAATACCTACCACCACAAATGAGCGTTCAAGGCCATTAAAAGACCCTGTGGCAGAGGAAATGTTTGCCCGTTTGGAGCAGAATTGCAAGGATTATGGCATACGTTTTTTTGGACCAGAAACTGAGGAACAAGGGGTTATTCACATCGTAGGGCCGGAGGAAGGGGTTACCCAACCAGGAATGACCATAGCCTGCGGTGATAGCCACACGGCAACTCACGGCGCGTTTGGTTCCATAGCCTTTGGTGTAGGCTCCTCGCAGGTAGCGGACGTGCTTGCAACGCAAACCTTAGCTATAAGCCCCTTAAAGGTTCGCAGAATAAAATTCACGGGAAGTTTAAAAAAAGGCGTTTTCCCAAAAGATGCCGCACTTGCCTATATAAATAAGCTGGGCGTAAACGGTGGTGTTGGCTATGCCTACGAATTTTCCGGCCCTGCGGTGGACGCTATGGATATGGAAGGCAGGATGACTTTATGCAACCTTGCTATTGAAGGTGGAGCAAGAGTTGGCTACTGCAACCCAGACCAAAAAACTTTTGATTTTTTGAAAGGCAAACCCTACGCCCCAGAGGGTGAGGCTTGGGACAAAGCCCTTGAATATTGGAAAAGCGTTGCGAGCGACCCCGATGCCGCCTATGATGACTGCGTTGAAATTGACTGCGATAAACTTGCGCCATTTGTAACTTGGGGCATAACCCCGGAGCAAAGCATTATGGTGAATGAAAAAATCCCCGAAGGCTCTGGCGAGGCTTATGATTATATGGATTTCAAAGGCGGGACGCCCATTGCCGGAACTCCTGTAGACATAGCTTTTATAGGCAGCTGCACAAATGGGAGATTGGGGGATTTAAAAGCCGCAGCAGAAATTTTGAAAGGGAAAAAAGTAAATCCAAAAGTGAAACTATGGGTTGTGCCTGGTTCGCAAAAAATTAAAAAGGAAGCCGAGGCCATAGGCTTGGACAAAATTTTCACGGAAGCAGGCGCGGAGTGGCGCGAGGCTGGCTGTTCGCTTTGCCTGGCTATGAACCCCGATAAATTGCAGGGCCGGCAAATAAGCGCAAGTTCCAGCAACAGAAATTTTAAAGGAAGGCAAGGCAGCCCAACGGGCCGCACTTTGCTGATGAGTCCGGCAATGGTGGCAGCAGCGGCTATCGAAGGCAAAGTTGTAGACGTGCGTTAATTAATCCTTCACGCAACGAATGCTGAACAAGCTGTTCTTATAATAGTCGTTCCAGGTAGCATCTTCGTAGTAGTGGTCCATTAGCCGATAGTAGGCGAGGCTGTCGGCGAGCTCGCTAGTGCTCCACCAGTTGCCGTAGTCGCCAACACCTTTGAAATTGCCATGCGAAAGGCCGTAACCACCAGACAAAGCCGCAAAACCAAATTTGTCCTCTCCATTGCCATTCCTGTTCCAACCACCAGTAGCCTTAAGGTATTTACCTGCCGTTTTGCTCTTGTAAGGGCTTGACGTACCGCTGGAACCATCCGCAAAGTGATACAAAACATCCCACTCCGCATTGCTTGGCAGATGCCAGTCTTTGGGGCAAGATGCTTTAGCTGTGTTCCAATCATACAATCTGCCGTACTTGTCGCAGTTGGCAGGCTCGTTTTTGTAACACTTACTACCGTCTGCATTGTAGTTAAGGTTCTCCGCCATCCAAGTTTGGGTACCGATTTTTACGGTTTTATATTTTTTGTTGTCACGGCTGTCTATAAGTTGCTGCCCATAAGCGGCGAGGGTAAGGAACAGGAAAAGGGGAAATATCTTTTTTGTCATTATAGCGTTGTAATATACAAATTTCTATTTTGCCTACAGATGAAAATTTATTTGGATAATTGTTGCTATAATAGACCATTTGACGACCAAACTCAAATGAGAGTGTTTTTAGAAACTCAGGCTAAAATTTATATTCAGGCTTTGGTTATGGATAAAAAAATAGAATTGGTTTATTCTTATATGTCTATTTTTGAGAATAGTGACAATCCAAATAAAAGGCATTTTAAAATTATTTCCGATTTTTTAAAAAATGCAACTCAGTTTGTAAGTGATGTCGAGATGCAGCAGGTGGAAAAAATTGCCGAAAGCGTGATAAAGCAAAATATTAAAAATAAAGATGCTTTGCACATTGCAAGTGCTATTTTAGCTGGATGCGAATATTTTATAACAACTGATGATATAATTTTGAAAAGATATAAAGGGGACAAAATAACAATATGTTCGCCTATAGAATTTCTAAATTTCTTGGAGAGAGAAAATGCGTAGCACATCCGTTATTATAGACGAAGGCGTTAACTGCCTGCTAGACAAGCTCGGTTCTGTGGAAACCGAGATTTTTATTTCTCATTTTTTGCGAGAACCATTTGACTACACAAAATGGCGCCGAGATAATCTCTATGAAAATCTTTCCCTTTCCGAGCTCAATAAAAAAGCTGCCGAATTCGCAAGGGATAATTCAAATTAAAAAATCGGTGAATCCTGTGAATCGCGATTCAGACACTTAATCCTTCACGCAACGGACACTGAACAAGCTATTGTTGCCACCAAATGTTTCTGCATCGCTATACATAGCTTTGTCCATTATTACGTTTATAAGCATCATACAACCAATATTTTTATCACCATCACCCATACAAATGTCATCAATCCACCATAGGCCAGAACTGCCAATTCCAGAAAATTCGCCCTTATCAAACCAGCCACCTGGCAGAGCGGAAAAACCGTAAGCATCTGTACCTTTGCCAGATTTTCCTTTGTAATCAATCCAGTCACTTTTTGCCTTTAATTTAATTCCCACCGTTGAAGAAGAACCCATTCTTCCAAAAACATCAAAATCCGGGTTTGTGCTCACTTGTCGGCAATTCTTTGAACATAAGCGGAGCTTCTTTGTTTATTATGTTTAGCAAGCCAAATATGTCTTTGGAATAGCCCGTAAACGAACCCATCATAATACCGCTCTTGCTGCTGTAAAGCTCTGCTTTAATTGTCAGATTTTTATTGAATCTCCCTACACGTGCTTGCGCCACATAGTCCGCATTTACCTTCCTGCCCTATTCCGCCAAACAGCTCGCCTCTTTGCATTCCTTCTGTGCGCGTTCCTGAGAACCCAAAAAAGCTACTATGCTCTCCGTTGTCATAACCCCATAGTACTGCTTGGGCAATACTTTCAATGCCGTCTCGCGGAGCTTGTCAGTCAAGAAAGTCAAATCGGAAGTGCCTATGGAGTCACGGTCGTCCACCGTGTTGATTATAGCCACTCTCTGTTGCTGCCCATAAGCGGCGAGGGTAGGGAACAGGAAAAGGGGAAATATCTTTTTTGTCATTATAATACTGAATGTACAAAAAATTTTTTCTATATTCCCATCATTAGGGAATATTTTTTACCTACATTTCAGTCGCCCTAAAATATTTTAAAATTTTGTAGAGGGTTGGGCGATATGTCACTTTTAAAAGGTTTAAATTCCGAACAAAAACAGGCCGTTTTGCACTCGCATACGGCAGAAGGCCCGCTGCTCATTCTTGCGGGGGCAGGGTCTGGGAAAACTTCCGTTTTAACCAAGCGGATTTTATATAGAATTGAACAGGGAGTTGATTCTTCCAAAATTTTGGCGTTGACTTTCACGGCAAAAGCCGCTGCGGAAATGGACGAAAGGGTAAAGGAACTCGCTCCAAACTCCAAAGCTCTGCTGTGCACATTCCACTCCCTCGCGCTCAGGATTTTGAAAATGGAGGTTTGCGGCATTCGCAATTGGAGCAGGCTTGGGTTTGCCAAGGCACCGCTCCCAAAGGAACAATCGGATTTTGAATGGCAAGACTGGCTGCTTGAACTTGGGCTAAAAGCTGGCTCCGTTGATAGGGATAATCTTTTTTGCCCAGAGATAAAGATTAAAAAAGCTCAGTTGGAAAAATTGAGGACAAATGTTTTGCAAAGCGGAAACATAGTCTTTGAAGATTTAATCTGGCTTTCCATAAATTTAATAACGGAATTTGACGAAGTTAAAAAATATGTCCAAAGCCTTTGGAGCGAAATTTTAATTGACGAATACCAAGATATAAACCCATCGCAGTACAGACTTGTGCGGGCAATTTTAGGCGAGAATAAAAACCTCTTTGCCGTTGGGGACGATGACCAAGCTATTTACGGATTCAGAGGCGCGGACATTGGGAACATTTTGAGATTTAAAAATGATTTCCCTAATTGCAAAGTGTTAAAACTGGAATGGAACTATCGCAGCACCCCAAGCATATTGGAAACAGCAAACAGAATTTTCACAGACAAGCCGCTGGTTTTCAGAAAAAATTTAAGACCGGGCGCACTGCGCCCCTACCCTCTTTTCAAAGAAAACAGAAAACCGGAAATTTGGGTTTCGCAAACGGCGGAGGAAGAGATAATAAAATTGATCTATGAGATTAAACTCTTAAAAGATGAATATTCAATGAAATGGAGCGACTTTGCCCTGCTCTCCCGCTACAACCGCCAATGCGATTACTACACGCTTGCGCTCAAAGAGCACGGTATTCCCATTATAGAGGAAAATTCTCCAGAGGATTTTGATGGAGTGCATATAGAGACAATTCACAGCTCAAAGGGGTTGCAATATCCGGTTGTTTTTTATTGCGGCCTCGCTGAGAATCTAAGCCCAGGCGAATTGCCGGAAAAATCCAGCGAAAAGAGGAAACAACTGGGAGAAGAAAAACGGCTTTTTTATGTTGGGGTCACAAGGGCAGAAGCGCATTTGATTTTTTTATATTGCAAGCAGCGATACTTTAGAGGCAAGCTCAAAAAATTCAAAGAGTCCCGTTTTTTAAGATATTGCCGAGAAGAGAGAATTAAAAAAGGAATTAGGATGCCCGTTTTTATATTTAAAATTTTAGTTGTGATTAAAGTCATAAGCTATATGCTTTGCAACATTCCTATTTATTTTGTTCAAAGAATTTTTAGAAGCAGCAGCGCGGAGGCTTGGCTAGAGCAGAAACTCCTGAATTGGGCAAAATTCTGCTTAAAATCAATGTTGATAGATTTAAATGTAAGCGGGCAGCAAAATTTGGCAAAGGTGGATTGGAGCCGCCCTGTGATTGTAATTGCGAACCACAAGTCATTTGCAGACATACCTATAATCTTGACCTCTGTGCAGAGAATGCTCGGATTTTTGGCAAAAGAAGAATTGTCGCGCATTCCCATTTTATCCTATTGGATGAAAAAAATAGGTTGCGTTTTTATAAAACGGCAAACCACAGGAGCCGCTCAAAAATTCAAAGACTCTATAAGCAAAATTTCCATGGGAAAGGCTTTGCAAATTGTGATTTTCCCAGAAGGGACACGTAGCAAAACAGGCAAAATGGGTGCTTGGAAAAGCGGTGCGTTCAGAATAGCCGCAGAATTTAAGGCTACTATTTTACCGATTGTTTTGAATGAAACGGCAGAATCTTGGGAAAAAAGAAAAAATTCAAAAACCATTCAAGCAGTTACATCGCAAATTCTTGAACCTTTTGACGTTGCGCAGTGGGAAAAGGAAAACGGAAAGGAAATAGATGCCAAAGGAGAATTGATGGCAAAGCTGAAAAGCTATTATACGCAGCTTTAAACTTTAAATTTATCCATCGTTTGCCTTAATTGCTTGGCCATTACGGATAACTCAAGTACGCATATACCTATACGCAAAATTTCAGGAGAACTTTCTTTTGCATCGTTTGCGCTATTTGCCGCTTCGTCTGTTGCTTCGCCTACGTCAAGTTGCCTGTTTATCGAGGACAATTCTTCGGAAATGGAAACCAAATGGTCAACCGTTGTCTTTGCCTCGCTTATGGGGACTCGGAGCGTGGCTATTAACTTGTTGAAATAGCGAGCCAAATCTCCCATCTCGCCTTTGAAATGCACGGGAATGCTTTGGCTTAAATCTCCTTCGCCCTGGGTTATGTCTTTAAAAGCATCTACCATGCGAATCACAGGTTTTGCAATGGATCTACCCACGCCTACAGCAACGATAACTCCAGCTATAAGGCATAAAATACCTATCCAAATTATGGCCATGCTTATTTGCGATAATTTATTCTCTATTTCATATTTCTCTATGTTTAAGAAAAGTATCCAATTGAATCCAGGAACCTCTGAATATGCACCTATAAGGGTTTTACCGTCATAATTGTATTTTGATTTTCCATTTTTTTCCTTGAACGCTGCGGTTATCATTCTTGCCAAAGATTTAAGCGAGGAATCTTTCTTAGCTTCTATCACGGGATTGAACTGATTATTTACTAATTCCTGATTTCTATGGGCTATAATGGTCCCTTCTTCGTTTAGCAAAAAGGCATAGCCGCTTTCGTAAGGTGTTTTTAGTTCTGCCACCAGATTGGAAAGAGTCTGCGCTCCATCTTTGCGCGCCAGCAACACGCCCACGACTGGCGAATCCATCTCTTCGGTTTTCCTAATTGGCACGGCAAATACCGTGACAACTTTGCCAGTGACGCGGCTAACTACCATCTCCACAACTTTTTCTCCAGCCATAGCCTTGTGAAAATATGCCCTATCCTTCACGTTAATTATTGTATCGCTCAGTACATAACGAGCAACCCCCATTGAATCTATCATAGCCAAATCAAGCGCGCCAAGGCGAGCAACATCAGCTTTCAAAGCTGGCTGCACGATGCTCCAATCCATGCTTCTAACCCTGATTCTGGTGGCAACTTCCGCAAGCACTTCTACATGCACATCCAACTTGGATTTCAAGAAAGCCGCATTAGCCTCGGCTTCGCCGCCTAGAGAGTCCAAAGAGGATTTTTCTATGGTGCTGCGAACTTTAAGCTCTATCACAAAAAGCACAGAGACAATGCTTGCCCAAACAACTATTCCCAGCAATAAAGGGATTTTAATGCTCAGTTTCATTTTTTACCTCGCCTACTTTAAAGTTTTTATGCCTGCTTAGAACCTAATCTCAGTTACAAATATAGTAATTCCCAATTTCTATATTAATTTATATGAAAAAACTCTTCCTATCCTCATTTCTTTTTTTGACCGCTCTTTGTTTTGCCCAAAAAAGCATTGTATTGGACGGTGGCGTTGAAATTACAGCCATAGACGACCAGCCGAGGGAAATGGACGCTTCTCTTTTCAGCGGCAAACTGACCGAAGCGCAAAAACTCTCCTATATGCCCGGTGGCAAAGCTCCTGCCTCGGTGAATATGTTTTTGGTAAAAAGCGGCGGCAAAACCTATATGATAGACGCCGGTTTTGGGAATGCCGTCAAAGACAAGCGCATAGACCCCAAAAAGGTAGATGTAGTTTTCATAACCCACGAGCACGGCGACCATATCTCCGGGCTTTTGAAAGAAGACGGAACTGCAAATTTCTCTGCCCCTGTGTTCATCTCCAAACCCGAAAGCGAATATTGGCTAAAAAAAGAAACCCCAAATTCCGATTTGCAAAAAAAATTGGCTAATGTTTACGCGAACCGCTATAAAACATTTAACTTTGGCGATACTCTTGCACCTGGCATTGTTGCCATAAGCGCAATAGGCCACACGCCCGGACACACCGCTTTTTTGATTGGAACGGGCAAGCAAAAAATGTTGATAGCAGGCGATTTTCTCCACGCCGCCGCGTTGCAATTCCCCGAACCAACCGAATCCGCCAGCTTTGATATGGACAAAGAGCAAGCCGTTAAAACCCGAATATCTCTGATGGAGCAAGCCGAAAAAAACGGCTGGTATATAGCAGGTATTCACGTTCCAAATCCGGGATGGGGAAAGGTTAAGAGCAATGGCAAGGGTGGGTTTGTGTTCACACCGTAAATATTCAATATGAAAAAATTAAACGAGAAAATAAGTGTTTTCTTTAATTTAGCCAAGCAAAAAATTTCAAAAGCAAGAGAAGCACTTACGCCAAAAGCAAATGAATTAAAAGAAAAAACAAAAACGAAAATCCAGCAGACGGGCGAATACCTAGCTCCGAAAGCCGAAGATTTGAAAGAAAAAGCAAAAACAAAAATCCAGCAGACAGGCGAATACTTGGCTCCGAAAGCCGAAGAATTGAAAGAAAAGACGAAAACGAAAATCCAGCAGACGGGCGAATACTTGGCTCCGAAAGCGAAAGAGTTGAAAGAAAAGGCGAAAATAAAAATCCAGCAGACGGGCGAATACTTGGCTCCGAAGGCGAAAGAGTTGAAAGAAAAAACAAAAATAAAAATCCAGCAGACGGGCGAATACTTGGCCCCGAAAGCAGAGGAATTGAAGGAAAAAGCAAAAGCGAAAATTCAGCAGACAGGCGAATACTTGGCTCCGAAAGTGGAAAAATTTATCAAATATATTGTTCCTATAACTTGTTTAATTTTGCTTTTATTTTGTACAGCGTTTTTTTCTGGCATATTTTCAAATAACAAAAATTTATATGTCATTTCAATTGGAGTGCCCACATACAAAAATCATTATAATATGGATATGCCACGAAATCAAGAGGATGCTGAGAGAATTTCTGATATTCTCCGGCGAGCGGAAGGTGTATTCTCAAATGTATATTACGAAACCATAGCAGAGCACGGCATGGCAAGCAATGGCAATGTAGAAAAAGCCATAAATCGAGTTTATAGAAGAGCGAGAAAGAGCGATGTTGTTTTAATTTACATTTCTTCTCACGGCAAAAAACACAAAGACGGCGAGTATTTGCTATTGCTTTACGATTTTAGCAAAGAAAAAATTTACAAAACGGGTTTTAGGGCTAAAAATTTGATAAAAGAACCCAAAATTAAAACTATTGTGTGGATAGATGCCTGTGAATCCGAAGCCGCCGCAAAGGATTTAATTGACAATAAAGTGGATCTTCTGGTTTCTTCCAGCGAAAATGAATGCCCTTATAGCGATTGGAGAGGCAGCGCATTTACAAATACTCTTTTGGAAGGTTTGAGTTGCAGAGCGGATTTCGACAAAAACGGCATAGTATCATTGCAAGAAATAACAACCTATGTAGTTAAAAACGTATACGGGCAAATAGCTTTAAATCCAGTCAAAAGAATTTCCGATGTGGATTTAGTGAAATGCAGGTATTAAAAACTGCCCCAAACAGGGGTTTTAGCTGCGATTATTGCCAAATTTGCATTTTTTATACATTTTTGTCATAAAATATAATATTTAAATTATATTTATGGCATAATCCATTTAAAATAGGTAGGTAAATATGAACAAAACGACAAAAATAGCGACTTTGCTCATCGCTTTGGCCGCAGTATTTTGTTTTTCACAGGAACAGGAAAATGAAATAAGATTTGGAGCCAGAGTTGCATCTAACGCTTCATTTGTCTTAGGTAGAAGTGACGGAATTGGCGAAATTGGTTATGGTTTGGCTATAGGAGCGGTGGCAAGTATTCCAATTACAAGTATAGTAACTTTTAATCCAGAATTAAATTTGATTTATAGGCGACCGCTTGTCGCAACAGTTCCGAAAGTTTATTATTATTCTCCTTGGGGAGGTGTGAGTTATGACTATGAGAGAGTTGACGTAACCGAATTTGCCATTAGTATCCCTGCTCTATTTCAACTCATGCCATTTGGGGGTCCTGTATTCTATCTTGAAGCTGGAATTCAGTTGGATATACCTTTTGCAACAAACGAAGCAGAAGATATTTATGGCAAATACCCAGATAGAGCCGCATTTGATTTTGGAATTCCATTTGGGCTAGGCTGGCATATAGGCAAGCATTTTGTGCTTGATTCTAGGATTTCTGTTGGTTTAACAAGCATTGGCAAAAGGGAAAAGGATTTCTCGCTTGTGAGCGAAGAATTTGGTTTATTGTATTTGTTTTGAAATTAAATAGGAGATTTTATGGAATTTTTACTCATACTAGTTTTAGCAGTTCTCATTGGCGGTGGTGCATCCAGTTCTTCAAGCAGCTCTTCAAGCAAAGGCCGTAAAAAAGATACAACGGTTATCTATAATCAACCACAGCCAAATTATCAGCAACCGCAACAGCCAGTGATAATTTACCAGCAAGCACCGCCACAGCAACCAGTTCCACAGCAGGCTGCACCTCAACAGCCTCCTCCGCAACAGCCAGTCCCGCAACCCGCTCCTGCTGTTCAAGAAAAAGCGAAGGGAAATAGTTCCATAAGGAGCTTTGCCGTAAAATCTTATGACAAAATAGTTAAGGATAATCAAAAGGGCAAAGGAGACCATTTAAATTCTTTAATTTTGCTTCTGGAAAGCGAAGGGATTCCAAAAGATGAATCTATGCTTTTGATTAAAAAAGCCATAAGAAAATCAAATGGCAATGCTGAAATTTTTGGCGATGAAATAGAAAATTCACTATAGTCGGTAATATTTTTGCTGAATTTTTATTCCGCTCTTTTTATTGTTTTAACCTCTCCATATCAGCAAAACCCTGCTTCGGCTTTGGGACACGTGTTTCTCCTTCAAGCGGATTCGCTCCCATATCCGCTATGGAACGCAATAGAATTTGTAGCAGAAACAGAAAATTTCAATAAACTCAGCTATGTAGCAAAAGGCGTGTATGGCGGCTTTGCGGCAAATTATGAAATAATGCCCTTTTATGAAAAGATCCATAAATACGTGGATGATGAAAAACGCGACCTGTTTATTTACCCGATTAGAATTTCAAATACAGAACTTGTAAAATTCAAAGATACTTTAAGTTCCTGGAAAGCAAAAAAGGATTCATATAAATTTTTCACAAACAATTGCGTGGATGGAATTTATAATTTGCTGAAAAACACCCTTGATTCAATTCAAGAAGCACCCGTTTTGCTAACCCCGCAAAATTTAATCAGACTGCTGAATGAAAGCGGTAAATTAGAAAAACCGATATTGCTGCAATTTTCTGGTGATAAAAAAGAAGAGGAAAATTTTATCGCGCAAAAAGACATGCAAATCCCTCATAAATACAGCCGTTTTGACATAGGCTTGTTATTTCTTGAAAAATTTTATGCAAATTTGCGTTTTAGGTTATTTTTACATGATGTAAGCGATTATGGGGGCTATTACTCAAATTTCATAAATCTTGAAGTATTGTATTTGAATCTATATTTTAACAACGGCAAAGTAAATCTCAAGGAATTATGGCCTGTACGCATCCGCTCGGAAACCCCATCGCGCAGCTTTATCTCCGGCTGGTCGTGGCTGCTTGAAAGCGGTTATGAAGAATTTAAAATCACGAATATAGGCTTGGGTAAAACCTACATGATATTCAACGATTATCTGCTCGGCTATCTGCTTCGCGGTTCGGTTTTGGGAAACGAGCAAAATGAGTTTTATGCTGGTTTTCAAATTTTCACAAGAGTTTTTTCTGCAAAAAATTATCGCTCTGGGATATATTTTGATTATTTGCGTTTGGCGGCAAAAGAGAAAATTGTTAAAACAGATTTAAAGACATGGATTTCCTTTGATTTAAGGGACGATTTGAATTTATTCGCGGAAAGCTCAATAAAAAATCGCGATGAGAATTTCTTTTCTCTGGTACTGAGGTTTTATTTTGGGCTTTGACTGAACCGCTTTCTACTTGCTAATAGCCAGAGTACATGCTCTAAATCCAGGATGGAGCAAAGTGAAGGGCAACGGAAAGGGCGGGTTTGTGTTCATTCCGTAATTTTTTCGAAAAATCGCCCAAAAACAGGGTTTTATCTGCAATTATTGCCAAATTTGCATTTTTTTAGACATTTTTGTTATAAAAAATGATATTTTATTTATATTTACCACAGAGGAAAATTATGAAAATTTGTTTTTTAAAAAGAGCTATAGCCATTTTCTATTTTTTTGTTATCCTTACGTTTTTCGCAAGTTCGATTTTCGCAAAGCCGATAAGTCAAAGCGAAGCTCATAATATTGCTTCAAATTTGGTAAAAAATAAAAAACATTTGGTTAAGTTAAAAACAAAAAAAACACGAAATCAACAAGAAAGATTTTCAAATGAGCTTGCAAACCCAGAAATAGATGCTCTTTACTATGTGTTTGAAACAGGAGAAAATGGTTTTGCCATAATTGCTGGTGATGATATTTTCAAGCCAATTTTAGGATTTTCAGAAAATGGAAAATTTGATTATGCAGATATGCCGCCTAATTTTGCGTGGTATTTGCAAAACTTGGAAAAGGATATTGTATTCGCTTTGCAAAATGGGCAAACAGCAGATCCAGAAATTAAAATGGAGTGGGAAAAATATGCAGCCAACCCTTACGTGACAGGAACATTTCTGATAAAAACTACATGGAATCAAGAATCTCCATACAATAATATATGCCCTGTAATTTCAGGAAATAGAACACTCACAGGTTGTATAGCAACATCTATGAGCCAAATTATGAACTATCATAAATGGCCATTAAATGTCTCTGGTGATATTCCAGAATATAATACAAGAAATTTGGGAATTTCCGTGCAAACAATAAATCGACAAGATTTTTCTTATGACTGGCAAAATATGGCAAATAGCTATAGCAGTACAACAACTACTGCTCAGAAAAATGCTGTAGCAACAATTATGCATCATGCTGGTGTGGCAGTTCAAATGGATTATAAGACTAATGCCAGCGGAGCTTTCCCAACAGACATCCCTAAAGCAATGTCCCTATACTTTGATTACGATAAAAATATAAGGTTCATAAAAAGAGATGGGCAATATTATCGCCCCGAAGATTACACAGCAATAGGGAACAGTTTCTGGAGACCTGCGAATGATTCCATATTGCCACAAATTTGGGATGATATTATGAAAATACAAATTGACAGTTTGCTGCCTATTATTTATAGCGGTAATGACGGCTCCAACGGGCATTCATTTATCTTAGACGGTTACGATAATAACGGAAGATTTCATTTTAATTGGGGATGGGGCGGAGGTTATGACGGTTGGTTTGTTTCCTCAGTTTTAAACCCAAACGCAAAAAATTACAGTTCCGATCAAGATGCCGTAATAAATATAATGCCTAATTTGCATGGAACAGGAAACGAAGATTTGAGGATTTTCGGGAGAAATTTAAGAACGCAAAAAACTTTGGTAGCTCGCGGTGAGGTTTTCACAGTAAATCCAACAATTTACAATATTGGAACTGCAACTTCTCCAAGGGGTAAAACTTTGGGTATAGCTCTTTTCAATTCCGAGGAACAATTCAGAATAATAGGCATAGCCGAGCTGGATAGCGTAATGACTTTTACCAGAGCAAGAGAATTGACAAATTCTTCTTATTTGCGCGGAGATTTTTCTCTGGATGTGCAGTCTATTGTTCCCGCTGATATTTCACCTGGCAACTACACTTTAAAAGCAGTTATAAAAAATGAACTTAATGAATGGGAAATTTTAAAAACCGCTAAAAATTATTTAAACAATGCCACAATCACCGTTAATGAAGAAATTTTTTCTGATAATTCCAATATCAGACTCTGTGGAGGAGAGATAAAAATAACTCAAATGGAAGGCAGTTATACAATTTTACAAGGCAAACCGCTTGAGGTAAGCATTTCTATTCTCAATAATGGGTCTAATATATTTATCGGCAAAATAAATGCAGAACTTGGTAACTTATTAAATTCTAATATTGAAAAAATAGGCGAAAGCTGGCTCGCAGTTCCAACAGGAAATATTTGTAAAACAGTAAATTTATATTCAAATAGCATCACATCCGATGGTGGTGAATATATTCTCTCAGCAATGGCAGAGAATTTATCTGGCGAGAAAAGATTGATTGAAGAATATAAATTGGGTTCTTATATACATTACAAAAATCAAATTCCTATTTATGTCAAAGGACTTATACATGGAAATCTTATAGTTAATGAAATTTCTGCTATTGCACTGGAGAACTACGTTTTTGTTGATTCGCTGAAAGCCACTCTCTATAATATAGGGCAAAATCCCCTTACAAATTTGGAACTTAATTTTAAGCATGGAATTTTTGCAAGTAGTGAAAATATACCTAGCACGATTTTATCGGGAAATTTATATTCATTTAAATTTGCTCCCGTTTTGGGATTGGAAACCGGTACTTACAAAGATACTTTGATAATTACTGGCGATAATGGTATTTATTTATTATATCCTTTAGAATTTGAAGTTACTTCATCTACTGCTATAAAATGGAATTTTATTGTTGCAGAAATTCCACAAAACGCAAAAGTTTGGGTTTACAATATTAAAGGAAAACTGATAGCAAAAAGCGAAAAGTTAAGTAATACTCAAAATTTTGACTTGCCCCCAGGTATATATATCGTAAAAATAAAAGGTGAAAAATTTAACATTAGCAAAAAGATTATTGTTATGCGGTAGCAATGGCTGGCTAATAGCTAAATTTGTGTTCACGCCATAAATATACTTGGCTCCAAAAGCAGAGGAGTTAAAAGAAAAAGCAAAGACGACATAGTGTCATTGCAAGAAATAACAAACTTTGTCGTTAAAAATGTATATGAGCAAATAGCTTTAAATCCAGTCAAAAGAATTTCCGATGTGGATTTAGTGAAATGCAGATATTAAAAATCGCCCAAAAACAGGGTTTTATCTGCAATTATTGCTAAATTTGCATTTTTTTAGACATTTTTGTCATAAAAAATAATATTTTATTTATATTTATCACAGAGGAAAATTATGAAAAATCTTTTAATTCTGGCCGCTTTGTTCTTATTCTCTTGCGGAGACAGTTCCGTAAATATAGAAGGGCATGAGGATTCAGATAACAATAGCAACAGTCCTGGCAACCCGCCGCCGAACAACAATAACTCTGGCGGCAACAACAACAGCGTAACTCCTCAGCAAGCAGCAAACGCCGTTGTTTTAACGCTTACATATTGGCAAACGAAAGATACCGATATCGGCGGATTAGACCCAAAAATTTACTTTAAGGTAACCGCCTACAAAGACCGTAAAGTGGCTTCCAACAATAATTCCAATACCTTATTGGATGAAAACAATATTGCGGCAACTTGGACAGGTTCTAAAAAAAGTTCTCCAGTTCCATTTGCTAGCCAAGCAGATTCGGTGATAATCAACGCTGTAGTCATTGAAAAAGATACTTTTTCCGATGACGATATTTCGCCTGGTTATTATGTAATATTTTATCCGCCATTTAATGATGGGAGAACTGGTTCTTATACCTTGGATTATGGCTCTGGACTTTCAAAAGTTAGCTTTAACTATCAGTTTATCAGGCAATAAATGTTAAAAAAAATAGCCTTTTCAACTTTGTTTGTTCTTAGCAGATTAGTTTTCGCCGATGTCGAAAACGCTGAAAACTTAGTTTCAGACGTAGTTTCAGAAAAAGATACCAACCATTATACGTTATCTGTCGGTTATTCTGGTTTGGGTTTAAATGCATTTTTTCATCGGAACTGGATAAAACATTTCACTTTTTCTGATGAAAAAATAAGCAAACTTTTTATCACTGCTGGATATGGAGCAGGATTGGTGGAAGAAGGCTTAATAGCAGCATCTGCTGATATACAGCTTGGCATACCGCTATCTAATTCTGATATAATCTTAATACCCTTAGGATTGAATCCAAGATTATCTTTAGAGGAAATGGAATTTATAACATACATAGGGGTTCTTTATAAACAATGGCTATTTAATTTGGGATATTCAATTAGCACTGTTGGTGATAATAGTTTTGCTAATAGTTTTAGTTTATCACTAAACGTTGGATATCTTTTTAAAAGCATAACAGACAAGAAAATAGAAGAAGAAAAGATAGAAGAGAAAAAACCTGCCGAAAACAACGAAAAACCTGAAAAAACTAAAGAACCCTCTGCCCGTTATTTTAGACCAGGCATAGAATTTAATTACCTAATTTACCGTTCAAAGATAGAAATTTTTGAGAATTCCTTTCCATATACGGCAATAGGGGCGGGTTTGTTTTTCAGAATAGGCCCGGAATACTTCTATTTTACAACTGGTGCTTATGCACAAACAGATGCTCTATATAAAGAAGGCATTGCGAAAGCAGACTTTGGAATTTTTGGAATCAATATAGCTTCTGTACCTCTCTTGGATTTGACATGGGGTAGGCTTTTCGTGGAAGTTCCCTTGCTGCTCAGTTTTGGTTCAGGGCAAATAAGATTTACAGGTGGAGCGTTGCTTGATTTTTATGCAGCTGGCGAAGTTGATATAACAGTCAATGAGAAAATTCCAGGATTAGGGGGGCAAACTCTTATAAGCGCAAACGATGCAAAAAAAATAGAGGAAAGATTTAATGATGTTCCTGACGGAAATTTATATTGGGTTTTGGGATTGGATATTGATGTAGTTAGGCACTGGGGTATTGGCGTTAAATGTTTGATATGGGGCGGTTCTTTTGGCGAATCGGAAGCGGCTGATTATAATATTGATACGGGAATTGAACCACCCCGCTTTCAGACTAGAATCTCAACGTATCTTGTTTTTTAGCGTAAATTCATTTTCCTCTACCGCACTTCAACACGCACATATTTATCTGGCACGTTCAAATTCCACACGCCGCTTTTCCAATTGGCTTTTGAGTCGATGTTTTTTATTTCCAATTTTAAGGAATCTGTTCCAAAAAAAGCCAGAGCGGTATTGTCAACGTATTCAAGCGTTAAATTCTGCGAAGCGGAACCATCGCAAGCGAGGGTGTTCACCCTTTGCCCAAAAAACAATGCCGCAAATTTGTGTATATCAACCCCGCCGTAAATAGGAACAAAAACGCAATCGCCAGTCCCTTCCATATATCTCTCTTTTTGCGGCAAAACTATCCGCCACCCTTCGTCTTTTTTCCAAAGAATGCTCGCCGCGCCAAGCCCAAAAGTTCCGCTCAACTCAAAGCGATACCTCTCATTGGGAACGGCAAAAAGAACAGCGGATAATCTTTCCCTTACATCTTCTTTTGAAATGGAAAGCGTTGTTTTCACCTTTGCGCTATCTGGCAAAACGCTCTGCTTACCATCAGCAAAATAAGGCTTTGAAGCACAGGAAAACAGCTGAATCTGAATTATCAGAGTTACTAAAATTATCAATATTTTAAAAAATTTCATTTCCTCAGCACACCCCGTCTGCTTCGCAGACACCCCGCTAAAAGCGGGGATAATTCTCAATTCTCCATTCTCAATTTTTAATTCTAGCCCTATACGCTTTTGCCCTCTCATCCAATTTCAACGCTTCGCATACCGCTGCCAGATGTTCCCAAAGCTCATCTGCTTTCATTCCGCCTGCTTCCAGCCTTTCAAAAATTTTCAGAGCCTCTTCGTATCTGCCTAGTTTGTATAGGCCCCACGCTTTGGAATCCAAATAAGAGAATTCATCTGGAACGTGAACAAGTGCTTTTTCCACAAGAGCCAAACCTCTTTTCACATTTATATCTCGGTCAATCAAAATGTAACCCAAATTATTCATAGCGGTATGGTTTTCCGGCTCATGCGCCAAAAGCTGCTCAAGCCAAACCACAGCAACTGTTATGCTATCCATAAGCTCATAGTTATGCGCTATCCTAAGAGCTATTTTGGACTTATATTCGTTTGAAGGGTGCATGTAATATATGGTTAGCAAAACTTCATTTGCCTCGTTGTATTTTTTTAAGGAAGCTAAAATCTCCGCTTGAAAATATCCGTATTCCGCATACGTAATTCCATTTGCGAGAAACGCTTCTCCAAGCAAAGCCGCAGTCGCAGAATCGCCAGCGCCAACTATATGATAGAGCAATATTTGCTTTTCCAGCAAACGTGGCGGATAGTCAAGTTCAACGAGCAAAATATCGAAAACCCTTCTGAGTTCTGGAAGGTCTTGTAAAAATTCCAACAGCTGCGCATATTCGTATAAAACCGCCATGTTCCCGCTCATTCTGTCTGTTGCTTTTTTATAGTAATGAGCCGAGCTATCCAGATTGTGATTTTCCTTGTAAAGCCTTGCCATAAAAAGAAAATCCTCTGGGGTGGCTTTGGGGTTCTGCACCGCCAGCTTCAGCAGAGGAAAGGCTTCTTTTGTTTTATTCTGTTTCAACAAAACTTTTATAAGCTCGCTTAACAAAAAAGTACTTGTAGGTTCATAAGCCAAAGCCCTTTTGTAAAACAGCTCGGCAAAAATAATTCTATCGTTTTCAATCATGTCAAGGGCACGCAGATAAGATTCGTGAGCTACTGTTGCGCTTGGTGTATCTGCTTTTAGCATGGTATCTATTTTTGCAAGTTCAGCCGCCATGCTCATTCTGAACAACTCGTCTGCCGGCTTGGTTGATGATGCGGATTCAGTAGCAAGCCCAGGCGACTTTGCACAGGAGATTATCATCATCTGAACTATAATTAACAGGATTAATTTGCGCATACTCACACCTTTATTATTCTGCTACCGTTAAATTTATCACAGTTCCTTCTTCTAAGTATTCGCCTGGTTTGGGATTTAATTCCAAAACGGTATTCGGCAATTTATTATCATGCGGAACGGTTGTTATTTCACCTACTTTAAAACCCAGAGATTGTATAGTTTCCTTCGCTTTATCCAGCGACATCTCTCGTAAATTGGGCAATAAAATTTTTCCCTCGCTATTGCCAGAAGATATGATGAGATCCACCCTTGAGCCTATGCGAACCTTTTTGCCAACTTCCGGCTCCGTGCGGATAACCACACCCCTTGGAATTTCCGCATGGGCGCCTTCTATTTTGGCGCCGAGCACAAGCTCAAGCCTTTGCAGAGATATTTCCGCCTGCCTCTGGCTTGTTCCCCGCAAGTCTGGGACTATAACCTCTTGCCTGCCTTTGGAGATAGTTAAAAAAATAGTCCTGTTCTCCTTCACCGCCCTACCCGCTTCGGGTATCTGGATCATAACATTGTTGGCGGCAATCTCAAAGCTATATCTACCTTCCTTAGCCCATTTGTAATTCAAGCCCGATTTTCTCAAAACTTTTTCCGCCTCTTCCGCTGGCAAATCCACAACATTTGGCACTATCATGGTGTTTGCAAAGCGACCAGCTATAACAGGCATAGCTAACCAATTTACCGCAATAGCAGCCAAAATCAGCGCAATTACCCAAAAACCAACAGCATAGAATATTGGGCGGCGATCTAAAAATTCGGGAATCAATTTCATTGCAATAAATTGTAATGTAGAAAAAATTGGGAATTATATACATAATTTACACTAAACTCGCGGCAAATTTATTTTTGCGCAAACGTGATATTGCTCACATTTTCAGCCATTTAACTTTCGTTATTGGACTACATCGGTGTATTACAAAACATAAATCTTTGATTAAACGTCAACAGTTGTTTGCAAAATGCGCTTTTCTGAATTTTTTTCGGCTTGACAAGCGTCTAAGGTAACGAAGAAAAAAAAGGAGGTTCAAAATGACCGAGACTCAACCCAACCGCAATCACAAGGATAGCGTTTTCACGCGGCTTTTCAGCGAAAAAAACAACCTTTTGGAGCTATACAGCGCAATCAGTGGAAAAAGCTATCCTGAAAGCACAAAAATAGAGATAGTCACTCTCTCGGATGTGCTTTATATGAATCAAATCAACGATATAGCCTTTGTGCTGGAAGACAGGCTCATAGTGCTCATTGAGCACCAATCGTCGATCAACAACAATATGCCGCTTAGGATGCTTCAATATTTGTCAGCAGAATATGCTATGATAGTTGACCGAAAGAGCCTTTACAAGCAAAGAAGGATAATGATACCTTCCCCCGAATTCATAGTTTTGTACAACGGCGATAAAAAATTCCCCGATTACAAGGAACTTAAATTATCCGATTCCTTCAAATCTAAAACCCCCGACTTATATTTGGAGCTTGTGGTAAGGGTTTACAACATAAATAAGGGCCGTAATGCGGAAATAGCTGGTAGAAGCTCGGTTTTGAGCGGTTATGAGGAGTTCATAGCGGAGATAAAAGAGAATTTAAAGTCCATGGAGCTTCGCGAAGCCATTAAATTGGCGGTTAATACTTGCATTAGCAAAAATATTTTAGTATCTTTTCTGGAGAGGCATAGTTCGGAGGTTTTAAATATGTTGATAAGAGGTGAATGGAATATTGAAGAAGCTATTGCGGTTAGGTGCGAAGAAGCTAGGGAAGATGTTGAAGAGGAAATTCTAGACCTCATAGAGAAAGGTTATACTGCAGCCGATATTAAAAGCCATTTGCGCAAACAAACCCGTTCTGCAACTGCGTAGCTTATTGTCTGAACCAAAATTACCAGAACGGTAAAAACGCCCAGATACAAAACCTTTACCAAGTGTCTGTTATCCTTATTTCTCAGAATTTAGGAATTTTCAGAATAAGAAATGGGTTCAGACGTTTAATCCTTCACGCAGCGGACGGAAAGCAAATTCGTTTTAACGCCGTCTCCGTAAGTTACTCCGCCTTGGGCACCATCGCTATTGCTGGCCATAAACTGGTTGTAGGCGTGTTTACCGCCACCTTTGGGGTTCTCAGAAGCACTCCACCAAAAGCCGTTGTAGCCAACATAGTAGAAGTTCTCGTTAGCTGGAAAACCGCCGCCGCCTGGAAGGGCGGAAAAGCAGAACTTGTCTTCGCCAATGCCAGGTTTTCCTTCGTAACTTTCCCATACTCCCGTTGCCTTCAAATACTTGCCAGCTGTTGGGCTGCTGTAAGGACTATTTGTACCTTTGATATTATCAATTCTGCGATATAATGTATCCCATTCCGCACTAGTAGGAATATGCCAGCCACAGGGGCAAATGCCTTGATAACTCTTTATATTGCAATCCTTATCGTCTTTGGAATAAACGTTATTGCATTTGTAAGGCAAATCCATTGCTGTTGCCCAGTCATATAATCTGCCATACTTCTCGCAGTAGGGGAACTCTTCTTTGTAACAGACGCTCCAGCCGTTGCCTTGCCGATCGAAGTTCAAGTTCTCAGCCATCCAGATTTGCTTGCCAATCTCAACTGTTTTGTAAGTTTGCCCTCCACAAGTTACAGTGCCGTATTGTCTCAGAACACCGTTGGAGCAAATCGTAGCGTTGTTGGAACAAGTCGTCGCAGCGGAGTAAGTCGTACCATTTGAGGAAGTCTTAACATTGGAGCAGGTATTTTTGCCTATTTTGCAACCTGCCATACTAGTAGCAGGAAATATGAACGTCATAGCAAGCACGAGGCCTGCTGCATAAGCGAGTTTTGTAAGTTGTGTTTTCATTGTGTACCCTCCTTTAATAATCCTTCACGCAACGAATACTGAATAAGCCGAACTTACCACTGTGAAACAGGTCGTCATCGTGGTAATAATAGATGTCCGTATCGTTGTCCAAACATCGATGATAGGCGAGTCCGCTACTTTTTTCACTAGAATTCCACCAATAGCCCCAATAGATAACATTGTGGAAACTATTGTAGTAATCACCGCTACCGCCAGGCAGAGCAGAAAATCCATAAGTGTCCTCGCACAAGTAAGTTTTGCCAGAATTTGAAGGACCACAGTCATGCCAGCCTTTTTTTGCCTTCAAATACCTACTTGCTGTTTCGCTTTCGTAAGGGCTGCTTGTACCCGTATTACCATCTACTTCGCGCATAAGCTTATCCCAGTCCGCATTGCTTGGAATATGCCAACCAGATGGGCAGATGCCTTGGTGGGGAGTTTTAATAACACAATCATCATCGCTTGTGGAAAGAATGTTATTACATTTGGAAGGAAGAGCCATTGCAGTTGCCCAATTGTACATCTTACCATATAGGGGGCAGTTATTATTGTCATTATCATAACATATATCGGTTTCATTGTCTGGAACATCGTAATTCAGATTCTCAGCCATCCAAACTTGAGTGCCGATTTTTACGGTATTGTAAATTTTGCCACTGTTGTCTGCCACAGAACCATATTCAATGTTGCCATTGGTATAGTCGGAAGAAGAATAGTTTTTTATGCAACGGACGGAGAAAGAATTTGTTTTGAGACCCCAATCGGTAGTGGTGCTTTCATAGACTTCATTGCGAGCATCCATCCATTTTACATAGGAGTGTCCATCGTTATACTCTGTGGAAGTCCACCAACTGCCATCTATATTGAGACCTTTAAATTCGTTGCTTAATGCTCCACCAGGGAGTGCCCCAAAGCCATGGCTATCAATCCCAGCTCCCTCTCTCCAATCATCACTGCCCGCTTTCAGTTTCTTGCCAGCATCTTTGCCAACTGCACTTATCAAAGCAACCCATTCGGCTTTGGTAGATAAATGCCAGCCATCTGGGCAAACTTGCATTGCCTCCTCCCACTTATACAGCCTTCCGTATTTTTCGCAGTCAGGAGTGTTACCGTAGCATTCGCCACTTGCTTTGTAATTCAAATTCTCTGCCATCCAAATTTGGATGCCAATCCTCACCCATTTATATGTTTGCCCATCTCGGTTATCCTTGAACGTGCCGTTATCGCCGACAAAAGCAATTGCAGACGAGCTGGAACCGCCCGAAGAGGAAGAGCCACCAGATGCGACTCCGCCGGGACTGTTCGTTCCAGGGTCATCGCTGCCACCGTCGTGGCAGGAAAAGGTGAAAGCCATAGCAAGCCCGAAGGTTGCCGCGAGTGCGATTTTTGTGAGTTGTGTTCTCATGTTGTGTACTCCTTTTTGAGTGGGTGACGCTGTTTTAGCCGCTTTAGGCTTTTTTGATAAAAAATGTATCCCCAAGCCGAGAACGTCGGTTCTCGGACACCTGTGACGTGGTGTAGGGCAATTTGGCTTTTCGTTAAATGGGGGGGGGGGGGGGTCAAAGCCATAAAGGGCGTATGCAATACGCCCCCACAGCAGCGAGCAATAGTGCTTAGAGCCTCTACAGGAAGCTCTGCAAATTCATTTGCTGTTGTGCGAGCAAAAGTCATAACTAGAGAAAATATAGATATTTTTTAAGGAAAAAGACATTTTTTAGCCAAAAATCTGGCTAAATTGCGGAAAATCGCGTTTTTTTGTCAAAAAAAGGCAGTAAATAACAAATATGGAGCCTAGTGTAAATTATGTATATAGTTCCCAAAAAATTATATTTTACTGTTAATACCTATGCATGATATCCTTGTTATTGGCGCGGGCATTGCCGGTTTAACCGTTGCCTTGAAAGCGGCGGAAGACGGCAAAAGCGTTTTGCTTTTGACAAAGGGCGCAAAACCAGACGGCTCCACAAATTACGCACAAGGCGGCATAGCTTCCGTCACCGCACCCGAAGATTCCTTTCAAAGCCACATAGCAGACACTCTAGAGGCGGGGGATGGCTTGTGCAAAAAAAAACAGGTTGAAATTTTAGCCAAAAACGCCCCCAAAGCCATAGAGCAATTGCTCAAATGGGGGGTTAATTTTACAGCATCCAAAGACAATGCAAATTCTTTTGACCTGCATTTGGAAGGCGGGCACAGCTTCCGCCGAATTTTGCACACAGCAGACCTAACCGGCAAAGAAATAATGCGCGCCTTATTAGCGGAATTAAAGCAACGCTCGCGCGGAATAGATTTTATAGAACACAGCACGGTTTTGGATTTGATAATGCAAAAATCACGTTGCATTGGAGCAATAGTGGCAAGTAGGGGCGTAAGTAGGGGCAGACACGTAGGTCAGCCCCTACCTACGCCCCTATTTGCCAAAACCGTTGTGCTTGCAACAGGTGGCGCGGGGCAGCTATGGCTGCATTCAACCAACCCGCCAGATGCCTGCGGCGAAGGCATTTCCATAGCGTATCGCGCTGGGGCGGCTCTACAGGATTTGGAGTTTATGCAGTTCCACCCAACAAGCCTCTACGCTCCGCAGCTCAAAAAAACTTTTTTAATATCAGAGGCGGTACGCGGTTTTGGCGGGATTTTAAAAAATCACAAAGGCGAAGAATTTATGAACGGAGTCCACCCGCTGCGCTCGCTTGCCCCCCGCGACATTGTGGCGAGGGCAATTCTCAAGGAGATGCAAAGCACAGGCAAAGATTACATGTATTTGGATGTAACCCATCGCAAAGCAAAAGACATAAAAACCCATTTCCCAAACATCTACGCAAAATGCCTTGAATGCAAAATAGACATAACCAAAAACTGGATACCCGTTGTTCCCGCGGCGCATTATATGTGCGGCGGAGTGCTTGTGGATTCTTTTAGCAGAACAACCATAAAAGGCCTTTATGCCTGTGGCGAGGTAGCGGCAACCGGTGTTCACGGAGCAAACCGCCTAGCTTCAAACTCCTTATTGGAAAGCGTTGTTTTTGCTTTGAGGGCATGCGAAGATATTTGCGATAAAATGGAGAATGGAGAATGGAGAATTGAGAATAAAAAATATTCTCAATTCTCAATTCTCAATTCTCAATTAAGAAAAAATGTAAGCAATCAAAAATCAAAAAAGCAAGTTCAAACCATTATGTGGGAGCATTGTGGAATAGTGCGCTCAATGAAAGGGCTTAAAATTGGGTTGGAAAAATTGGAGAAATATGATGCTGGCGCTGATTTTGAATTTCGCAATTTTCTGGAAAGCGCAAAGCTGGTTGTAAAAAGCGCTTTGAAACGGAAAGAATCCAGAGGGTTGCAATGCTTAACTGATTATCCAGAAAAAAATACAAAACTTTTGAAGCATTATACATTGGTGGGAAGCAGCTAGCATATTTGCTACGATTTACTAGCCACTTCCCAAATTTAATAAGTTAGTATGTTTTTTATTTAAAGTCGTATCTGAAGTTCAATTCAAAACGGTTCAAGTGACCTTTGTCCTTATCGGTATCGCCGTCTTTATCCGTATAGTTTGTTGCTAGATTCAAATACTCAAATGTTACTTTTGCAGCAGAGGTGAAGTTATAGGCAACGTTTCCGAATATGAACATATTGCTTTCGATGTTACCAGCTATTTTGCTTTTCTTATCAAGGTTTTCTGCTCCAATGCCAGCTCCAGCAGAGACGCTTGCAGGCAATTTAGCCGATAGACCGCCCCACCAACCAGTAGATTTTATGCCACCGTCATCGCTGTAAGCACGGGAGTACGAACTAAAACTTCCCTCATAACGGCTTAGGTTCTGACCAGAAAAGAATTCACCAGTTAGAGTTAAAATATCTATTAAAGGCAATGACAAGTCTAAGCCGAGCATATAAGCAGGTTCTGGGCTGTCATAAGAATTTTTAGCATCTGCATTCGCAGCTTCGTTCTTACCATAAAGACCACCAACGCCAAACGCTAGGTTTGCTTTTTCGCCAGCCCAAGTTGCTGGAAGCTTCAACCCTACGCGACCTTGAAAGGCTGGTATAGAAGGAGGATTGCTACCCTCACTAACTGGTTTGTCTGTGCCTTTATGAGCGGGAATTTCATTTCCGTCTGCATCTGTTGAGGCAGGTCTGTCTGGATCAGCTTTATCTTTATCCATCCGAGCTGTATAATTATAAATACGATCGTGCATTACCGCAACGGCTATATCAATTGGTCCAACCACTTGAGTTGCGCGAATTTGCGGGCGACGAGTGCCAATGTTGCCAGCTCCGTTGAGGCTGCTTGGGTTTATGGAAGGAGGGTCAATCGGGTTAACCACATCATCTGTTTGACCGAATAAAAGCGTTAAGCCTATATCTTTGAAGTTTACCGAACCCCAAGACTGGCGAATACGGAAACCAGAAGAACCCCTAAAATTACCAAAATCACTGCTTCCACTACCAACAGCCGCAAAATCCGCTTCAAATCTTCCTTTTAAAGTTGGCTCGTCTTCTTTTGAAGGACCTTCTAAATTAAAACCGAACCTAGAGCGAGCTACGCTTAATGTTGTTCTGCCTTGCGCGTCTTTATTGGAGTTTTTGGGGGCATATGCAGACCACAATCCGTTTGTGATACCGTCTTCATAAGCCGAATTCAATTCCAAGCGGCCATACAGAGAAATTTTTGTTCCAGCTATGGTGGTAGAAAGGCTCTCCACCGGTTTTGCAACGGGAGCGGGTTCCGCCACAGCAACTGGAGCTGGAGCGGTTACTACTGGCTCTGCAACGGGGGCCGGAGCTGGCTCTGCAACGGGAGCCGGAGTTGGCTCTGCAACGGGAGCTGCAACAGGAGCGTGTCCCGTGTGTTGCGCCGCTACGATTGAATTACCTATCAACAAAGCGGCAATGGATAACTTTGCAAGCTTTGAAGTTTTCTGAATTTTTACCATGAAATCCTCTTGGTTGAGTTAAATCGCATATAAATTAGAAATTGTTTATTAAACTATAGTTAAAAGGTTATTAAGAAAAGGTTAATAATCTTGACATATCAACCTCATAAGAACAAGAACCGCGATATTTCTATATTCTCACTATGCTGCCGCTTGAGACTGCCATATACAAGCATTATTTAGAGATAATTGCCCCGACGTTGCAAAACACAAAGGGCGACCCTTGGAATGTGAAATATGATATACTGATGCACTATGGTTCTTTTTTATTGGACGGCTGGGGAACGCTTTACAGTTCGGATAATTATGTTTACCCCGGCGTTATGGATTTTATGGCAACGCTTCGCAAAGCGAATAAAAATGTCAGGTTGATAACAAACTCAGCTTCTCGCTCCGTAAAACAAATACTAGAGGACCTTCATAAGGCAGGTTTGGATTTTGACCACCACGAAATAATATCTTCGGGTTCTTTGCTCGCCTTGTTAAACGAAAACATAGGATTAAAGGAGGCTTATTATCTGGGTGGAGAAGGTGGCAGGTCTTTTATGGAAGACGCAAAAATTGAAATTGTGGAAAATCCGTCTGACCCTATAGTTATTCTGTGCGGAATAAAACCAACGCAAGCGGAGATGGATAAAGCCATAAAAATTTTATCGAATAAAAATTCAAAGGTATTGGTGCTGAACCCGGATGTTTATGCGCCAGACCAAAACGGCGAAAAAATTCCTGTTACGGGTTCTATAGCCAACACCCTGAAAGAAAAAACTGGCTGCAATCTTTTATTTTGCGGAAAGCCATTCCCCCTGATTTTTGAAATTGCGCTCCGCAGCCTTATACCCAGTACCGAAAGCGTTATAATGCTCGGCGACACGCTTGGAACAGACATAGCGGGGGCAAATATAGCGGGTATAGACTCCGCTCTGGTCCTTGGCAGGAACGTCAAGGAAAACGAACTCAGGGATGATATCTACGAACTGGGAATTAGCCCAACTTATATCTTGAATGGCTTTTGAACTATGCCTCAAACAACCATAAAGCGAAAAAAAACTAGAGTAAAAAACAAAACCGCAGCCGTCACTGCGAAAGCAGAGGAAAGCCGTGGCAAAACGGAATTCATAATTTTATTCATCTTTTTATCGCTGCTGGTCATAATCTCCGCAATGTCTTTGATAGGTGGCTTTGGCCCTTATGCCGAAAAATTGGCAACCCTTGAGGTAACTTTTTTTGGCCCCACCCCGCTGATTTTATTGCTCGCCTCATGTGTATCTTTTATAATCTGGCTTTTTTTGAACAAGATATTGACCCCTCCCAGGGAGAGCAAAATCCCATTTGGGCATTACGCCCTTGGCTTTGCGTTGCTCTACGTGTTTTTCAGCATAATACTCGCTATAATGATGCCGGATACCTTGAAAGCCATTCCGCTTAAATTTGAAAAAGCATCGAGCGAATATGCTGGCTTTATAGGTTTGCTTTTGGCAAAAGAAGCTATCCCGCCGATTTTTGGGCAAGACACCAGCGGGCTTTTGTTCTGCTCCGGGCTTGGCATTTTGATGACATCTTTTTGTTTTGGGCTAAGGCCTAGGCACATGCTTGAAGTTATAAAAAGAATAAAACTCGGAATACAAACTCTCTTTTTCAATTTGGATTTCTCAAAAGAACCGCCAAGAGTCACAACCTTTATAAGGCAAGCGGAAACAGGCGATTATGTTGCCGTTAGGCTTGGCGAAGTAAAACCAGCAAAAGGCTCGCCTTTTGGGAAACAACGTGAAGCTCCCTCAATTGCTCCAGCTATGCTGGATAAATTTGCAAAAGAAGAGACCTCTATAGACACAATAGAAAAAATAAAAAAAGAGTTATCCATTGCCATAGACTCCGGGGACCACCGCGAAATCCGCCGCTTGCGCGATGAACTTGCCGAATACAAACGCATAGAAGAAATGAACAAATGGGAAGACGTAAAAGGAAACGAATTAAAGATAGAAGGATTGCTGGGGAAGAAGGAAGAGAATAAGGAAGAGAAGCTCAGAGATAACGGCAGTAATGGAGAATTGAGAATTGAGAATGGAGAATATTCTCAACTCTCAACTCTCAACTCTCAATTAACCAAGAATGAAGAAAATAAAATTCAATACGAAGAGTACCGCATTCCGTTCCCCGCAGAGATTTTGGCTCCTGTGCCAGACCAAACCGTAGATTACTCGGAGCAAGAACTACACGAAATAGGGATGGATATAGAATCCAAGCTGGATAATTTTAAGGTTAAAGGCAAGGTGACGGGCATTATGACCGGCCCCGTGGTGATACGCTTTGAAATAGAACCTGGCCCCGGCATAAAGGTCTCCAGGTTCGAAAGTTTGGCAGACGATTTGGCTTTGCTGCTCAAAACCGCTTCCGTAAGAGTTATCTCTTCTATACCGGGCAAATCCGCCGTTGGCATAGAAATCCCCAACCGAAAGCCGCAAACGGTTTTTTGCAGGGAAATTCTGGAATCTTCAAAATTCGCCAAAGATCCAAAAAAACTCCAGGTTGTGCTGGGCAAAGATATAATGGGGGACGCCTTTGTAACGGATTTGACAAAAGCGCCGCATTTGCTCATAGCAGGGCAAACAGGCGCGGGAAAATCCGTTTGCATAAATGTTCTTTTGGCGAGCATTCTGTTCAGCAAAACGCCCGATGAGGTTCGCCTTATTTTGGTTGACCCAAAAGTTGTTGAGCTTGCTATGTATAGGGATATTCCGCATCTTTTGCATCCTGTTATAACATCGCCGGAGATAGCTGTGCAAGCCCTGAAATGGCTCTGCGTGGAGATGGACAGACGCTATGGGGTTTTGGCAAATGCAAAAGTCCGCAATATAGAGGGCTTTAATGATAAGTTCAAAAAATCTGAGCTTGGCGAAGATGTTCCCGAAGAAGAACGTAAATTGATGCCCTTTATAGTTGTTATAATTGACGAGCTGGCAGATTTAATGATGACCGCTGGCAAAGAGATAGAAACCAGCATTGCCCGCATAGCGCAAAAAGCTAGGGCGGTTGGCATCCATTTGGTTTTGGCAACTCAAAGGCCATCCGTAAATGTTATAACTGGAGTGATAAAAGCAAACCTGCCTTCTAGAATAAGTTTTAAAGTGGCTTCTTACATAGACTCAAAAACCATTTTGGATGGCGTGGGCGCGGAGAAGCTGCTCGGAAAAGGCGATATGCTGTTCCGCTCAAACGACAATCCCGAATTGGTGCGCATTCACGGCGCTTTCCTAAAAGATTCGGAGGTGGAGGCTCTTGCCAATGCCTGCTCAAACCAAAATGTGAACTACGAGCGCATTGAAACTTTTGATGTGGGAGATTCAATGGGCGGCGAAGACATGGGCTTTACGCCGGTTAAAAGCAAAGACCCCTTGTTTTGGGAAGCTGCGCGACTGGGTTTGGAAGCGGGGGAGCTTTCTATAAGCACCTTGCAGAGAAGGTTGAGCATAGGGTTTGCGCGTGCCGGAAAAATAATGGACCAGCTTACGGCAGAAGGCATCTGCGGCAAACCAAACGGCAGCAAGCCGAGAAAAATGCTCATGGACGAAGAAATGATAAATAACCTTGAAAGAAGATAAACTAATTCATCTTTTTTAATTCTGACTGAGCCTGCAAAGCCCTTGGGCTTTTTGGATAGAACTCTTGAACCTTGCGGAAAACTGCCCTTGCTGCCTCCGCGTTTCCAACTTTCTGCAAACACATCCCTATTTGAAACTGAGCATCTGCGTGTTTAATGGACTCTCTATAAAAAAACACCCTTTCAAAAGCGGAAATTGCCTGTGCATAATTGCCAAGCTCCATTCGCGCTTCGCCTACCCAATACCAAGCATCGCTTGCCCATTTGTTCTTTGGGTAAAGAACCGTAACGCTCTCAAAAGCTCTTGCGGCGGCTTCGTAGTTCTTTTGCACAAATAGGTATTGGGCCTGTTCGTATTCTGCCGGCAAGCCGCTAGGAACGCTGGGGGCCTGTTCGCGGCTTGGGTTTACCAGCGGAACCTGATTTTGATTTTCCAAAAATCTGCGCAAAAACGCAACTTCTTCCCTTAAAAGAGCTATTTGCAACTGATTTTCATCTATTTTGGCAATCGGCATAATGGAAAAAGTGCTATCCACTATATCTATCTGTCTTGATATGAAATCCAACTGGAACAAAGCAGAGGCTATACGCAAGGAATCCAACCTTGCCAAGCTCAGAGCAGCTTCTGCCGTAGCTTCTACCTCATGAAGATCCTCCATAGTAACAACATTGGCCTTCTTTCTGGACGAACAAGCTACCATAAAAATCAACACTAAAATAGCAGAAAATAATTTCAACAATTTCATAATCAGAGATAATTTAGAAAATTTTCTATTTTATTTTCCGTGTTTTTTAAAAAAATTGCATTTGCGCTTTTAGTCTGCCTGCTCCCGCAGGTTGCTTTTGCCATTAGCGATGTAAGCGATTTTTTGGTGATTCCGTCCGCGGAAGTTTCGGGAGATAAATCCTTTCAAATCAGGGGAACCCTTGGTCACCATAAAACGAATTGCGCTGGTTATGGCGAATCTATGTGCAACAAGTTCCCATTTGTCAGTTCGCTACGTTTTGGGCTTTTCAACTCTTTTGAGTTTGGCGTTCAATTTGGAAGCACCGTATCTTTAGACGCAAAAGCCCAAATCAACAAAGCCTATAGCCTTGTCCCTGCATTTGCGCTTGGAGCAAGGGCTTTTGTGCAAAGCCCTGAAGCCTATTTTTATTCCATCCCAAAAAGCGCTCGCAAAGAGCAAACAGGGGAATTTTACGGGGTTGCGCAGTGGGGTGGCAATTTGTGGAACCTATTAGGCGGGGTTTCTGTTTTCCCCACTATGGAAGCAGATGCAGTCGCGCCCCTCTGGGGCTATGCGCAGGGGCTGGGCACGCAGAAACTCAGCATAGTTTATGAGGGATTTTTTAGGCACGGATTTTCTCACCACAATATGGGTTTATCTTTTAAACCCGTGAAATCTTTGCAAATTAGCGCTGGGGCAAGCGAATTTTACAGATACTTCTTCACGGAAGACGGAGATTTCAAGTTCAGAACTCAAAATCGCAGCGCGGCCACAGGCTACCGCTCACCGGGAATTTACGCCTCTATCGCTATCAACGCCGGGCCTAAACCAAGCATAAGCCAAAAATCCGATATAGACAGCCTTAGAAAGCAACTCACGGACCAAGAAACGGAGTTAGCCAATATGCGCACAAGAATGGATATACTCGAAGCGGAAAAAACAAATTCGAGCACAAACCTCTTATTGCGAAGGGAATTTCAGTTAATAGTAAACGGTTATAAGGCCGATGATTTCAAGCCTGATTCCCTGCTCGCAAAAGAACAGCTCTTTATGAATAGAGGGCCTATCGCAAAAAATTTTGTATTAAGAGAAGCGATGGATGATGCAAGCGCACAGGAAAACAGGATTACGGCAATCCGCATTATGAGCCATTTCCCGGATTCTACTTTCTTGGAGCCTTTGGGAAAAATAGTTGCAGACGGTTCAAACGAGTCCATTTCCAGAGAGGCTGCTCTTGCGCTTGGCACAATAAACACGCCTGAATCGCGCAAAGTTCTCTCCACCGTTGCGAACCAAACCCAGGGAATAGTCCGGGAAACCATAGTACAAATAATGGGAACGCTGTGATAAGCCCTATAATTCTAAAAAAGAGCCAGAGCGGAAATGTGATTTTGGATGTCCGGCACGTGAAGCGCGATTTTAAAATGGGGACAGAAGTTGTGCATGCTCTTCGCGGTGTTAGTTTTTTGATTCATGCGGGAGAATTTGTAACCATAATGGGAACGAGCGGCAGCGGAAAATCAACCTTGCTCTACACCCTCGGCTGCATGGACAGGCCCACGAGCGGCGAATATATTTTGGATGGCGAGCCAACGCATAAATTAAAGAGGGATTCTCTTTCTGAATTGAGAAATAGAAAAATAGGTTTTGTGTTCCAGAATTACAGCCTTTTGGCGCGCACAAGCGCTCTGGAAAATGTTGAGCTGCCTTTACTATACGATTCCGAAGTTTCTTCCAAAGACAGAAGGGAGCGCGCAATGGCGAGCCTTGAAAAGGTTGGGCTTTCCAACCGCAGCGGGCATTTGCCAAACCAGCTTTCCGGCGGCCAGCAACAGAGGGTTGCCATAGCAAGGGCTTTGGTGAACGACCCCGTTATGATTTTGGCAGACGAAGCGACTGGAAATTTAGACACCCGCACAAGCTATGAGATAATGTCCATCTTTCAAAAATTGAACGAGCAGGGAAAAACCATAGTTTTTGTAACACACGAAACAGACATCGCCAATTTCAGCGAGCGCACTATAAAATTAAAAGACGGGCTTTTGCACAGCGACTACAAAAACGAAACCATCGCAAACGCAGACAATGCGCTTGCGGAATTACCGATGCCGCAGGATGAAAAGTAGAGTTTTTTACTATATTCCATAAATGCTTCTAAGGCTGCTCGTGTTATCTCTGTTGCTCGTTTGCGAAATTTTTGCGCAGAGGTATGAAGATTTAACTCTGCAAAATTGCATTGAGATAGCTAAGAAAAATTCTTTGAGTTTGGCTTCTGTAAAGCTCTCGGAAAAAACCGCCGAGTCCGCTTTGGGGCAAGCTAGATATGCCGCTAGGCTTCCCGATTTAAGGGGGAACATTTCGCAAAGCGTAGCTGGCAGCCCGTTACTTGAAAATTCACAAAGACGCTATGCGCTTGGCTTGGGCATAAGTTCCTCTATGCCCATTTTCACGGGGGGCAGAATATACCATTCGGTGAACAGGGCAGAACATAACAAAGAAATTGCAACGCTCAATTCGGATGCGGCGGAGAGAAATTTATCCGAACAGGTTATAAGAACCTATATACAGGTTTGGTCTTTGATAGAATCAGAAAATTCCGCAAAGGCTTCGCTGGCTCTTTCCAAAAGATTGCTCGCAAGGGATTCCATTCTTTTAAAAGCAGGTAGCACCACTTCAATAGACGTAGCTCTGGCTTTTGCTCAGGTTGCAAGCGATAGTTTAAACCTACTGCAAACGCAGAGCAACTTAACCCAAAGCTACACCGCTCTCCGCCAGCTTTTGGAAATTCCGCAAACTTCCAGCTTCTCGGTTTCGCCACCGGACTCCGCAAAACCCGAAACTGCGGGAAATTACGCAGCCCTGCTGAAAGCCGCGCAGGATAATTCCATAGACAAAAAAATAGATTCCCTTTCCGTTTTGGCGGCAAAAGAAGCGGTTGGCATTGCAAAAGCCGCTCGCTACCCCAGCGTGTCTTTAAGCGGCTCGCTGAACTCTGGGTTCCACTGGGAAATTGACGACCCCAGATACCCAAAACAATTGAAGAACGGCCTTGGCTATTCCGCATCGCTTGGCATAAACATTCCCATCATAGATTGGGGTGCTGCCACAGATGGGGTTTTGCAAGCACAAGTCGCGGAAGAAAGAGCGCAAATCTCGGCTCTCAACACGCAAAAGCAACTGGAAAACACCATTGAGCAACTAGCTCTGCAAGTTGAAACCTACCGCTTGCAATGGGAAGTTTCCACCATTCAAATGGAAGCTCAAAAGTTATCCTTGGAAAGGTCTGTTCATCAGCACGAACTGGGAATGCTGGACATCTCTTCGCTGGTACAGCAGCAGACCATTTTCAACAGCTCGCAGATAAAACATAACCAAGCTAAATACAGTTACCTGCTAGGGAATTTGCTTTTGGATTTATACACAGGGAATATTTCAAGATGAAAAAAAATAAAATTATTCTAAGCATAATCTGCTCGCTCGCTGCCTGCGCTTTTGCGGCTCCCGATAGCCTTTATATCCAAGCCCAAAAATTATACAGCATGGGAAATTTTGAAGCGGCGGCAAAAGCTTATGCGAATAGTTGCCCCCAGCTAGAAGCAAAAGAAAAGAAAATTTGCCTATTCAACGAAACGAGAGCTATGGTGGAGAGCAATAAAATAGACCTTGTGCGCGCCACAGAGGAAAAGCTGTTTTCGCTGATAAGCCAAACCGAACCTAACGACACCCTTTTTACCGAAATGAATGTAATGGATTCCAAATTGCAAATTATGCTAAATCAACCTATGCAAGCGATTCGCTCTTGGAATGCAGCGCAGGCAAGCGCAAGCACGGATTATTTCCCGGAACTCTTTGTGGTTTGCCGCGACATAGTTTCCGCTTTTCCAAAAAGCGAATTTACTTCCGAGAATTGCGATAAAATCAAACCAGCAGACACAACCTTGCTCTCCCTTTCCAGAAAGAAAATAACCCCGCTCAACATATCCATTGCCCCTGTAAAAGAAACCACTACTACAACTGCAAAGGAAGAAAAATCTTCAAAATGGTTTGTGCAGCTCGGAGCTTACGGAAACAAGGAAAATGCAGAAAAACTGGTTGCGGACTTTAAAAACAGAGGGGTACAACTCTACGTGACGGAACTAACAGACAGAAAACTCTTTGTGGTTCGCACAGGCCTTTTTGAAAGCGCAGACGCAGCGAAAATTTATGCAGAGCAAAAAATTGCCCCAACGCATAAAGACTATAAAATTTTCCAGTAATTGCACAAGTAGCTATGTGTTATAGCTACATACCTTGTTCCGCCCTGTGTTCTTGGCTTCGTAAAGGGCTTTATCCGCTTGGGAAAAGAAATCGTCCATAGATTTGTCCAAAGTGGGGACAATGGCCGCAACGCCTATGCTTATGGTTGTAGAAGGCAAATCAGGTATCACCATCTTTTTCACGGATTCGCGAATGGTTTCCAAATATTTTATTATTCCTTTGAGTTCCGTATTTGGAAACATCATAACAAATTCTTCACCGCCCCAACGCGCCACAAAATCCGCAGGCCTTCTCATCATTGAAACAAGCTGCTTTGCAAGCATACTCAAAAGAACATCACCCTGAGCATGGCCATATTTATCGTTAAAATCTTTGAAATGGTCTATATCTGCAATGGCAAGGCTAATGCAGGTTTTATCCCTCACGGCTCTTAGCCACTCTTGCTTTATGCGATTGTTAAAGCCGCGCCTATTGGCAATGTCGGTCAAAGGGTCTAGCATACCGAGTTCTTCTATGGCTTTTATCTGTTTCACAATCATTCTTTGATTATTGACCCTGGCTTTTACTATCGAAGCCATAAAAGGCTTGCTTATATAGTCCACCGCGCCAAGAGCAAAACTTTTTTCCTCGTGTTCGGGCCTGCTGGAATCGCCTATTAAAACAACAGGTATTCGCATTGTTTTTTCGTTAGACTTTACATCTTTCAAAAAATCGTGATGATCGTTATTGTGTATGGTAATATCAAGAATTATTAGATTTACATCTTCGTCATTTAATAAAATAGCAGCCTCGCCTGTGGAACCAGCTTTTTTAATATCATAATAAGGCATAAGGATACTACCTAAAATATCCAAGCTGGCATAATTATCGCTAACTGTTAAAATGGTGAAGTCTTTATCAAATTCCATTACAATCCCTATCCCAACATACTTCCAGTTTCTATCAACCTTTTATGGAAATCAAAGGCTTTGTCTAAAGTGTGGGGGGTGTGCAATGCGGAATGTTTTATGCCGTAATCCAAATACTCTTGCAGGAGCGGCTTATAACTTGGGTGGGCGCATTTTTCAATGATCAGGCGTGCGCGCTTTACAGGAGCAAGCCCACGCAAATCGGCTAAACCCTGCTCAGACACAAAAATCATCGTATCGTGTTCAGTATGGTCAACGTGGCTAACCATAGGGACTATCGCGCTGATTTTTCCGCCTTTTGCAACGCTTGGGGTCATAAAGAAACCGAGCAAGCAGTTGCGGGCAAAATCACCAGAACCGCCTATGCCATTCATAATTCTTGAACCATTTACATGGGTGCTATTCACGTGCCCAAATATATCCGCTTCCAAAGCGGTGTTCATGGAAATCACGCCCAGCCTGCGAATCACTTCGGGGTTATTGGAAATTTCCTGCGGCCGCAAAACAAATTTGTTCTTCCAATCTTTGGCATTTGCCATATATTTATCTTGCCCTGCTAAGGAATAGCTAACGGAAGCCCCGCTTGCCACGAGCAATTTATCCGCTTCTAAAATATCAAATATGGAATCTTGGATAACTTCCGTATAAAGAGCCACGGGTGCTTGGGCAGGGTTTTTTGCCATAGTGCCAAGCACAGCATTCGCAACATTGCCAACGCCGCTCTGGTAAGGAACATCATTTGGCAAACGGCCCTTCTTGCGTTCGTGCTCCAAAAATTCCAAGATGTATGCCGCTATCGCATTGGAATCATCGTCCGGAGCGGCAAAGGGTTTTAAGTTGTCGGGCAGTTTCACTTCAACTATCGCAACTATCTTTTTAGGGTCAACCTGCACATAGTCTTTGCCTATTCTGTCCCCTGGGGAATACACAGGCACATTGCCCTTTAGCTCCGGGATAAATACATCGTGAACACCTTTGAGGGTATCGCCGTAGTGGGTGTTCAGCTCTATTATTATGCGGTCTGCTATTTGCAGGTAAGTTGGGGTGTTGCCACCGCAGCCTGTTAGGTAAATTTTGCCATCGGGGGTAACATCGCAGGCATCTACCAACGCAAGGGTGGGTTTGGGAACAAAACCCATACGTATCATACGTGCGGAATGCGAAAGGTGCATATCTATATATTCTGTTGTGCCTTTATTTATGCTGTTGCGAACATCCGCGTGGCTCTGGTATGGCAGGCGCATTTTCATTATGCCAGCACGGGCTAAAACGCCATCGCTTTCATCGCCAACGGAAGCCCCCGTATAAAAGGAAATCCCAAAATCCACACCCTCTGCCTTCAGCTTCGCACCGCGTTCTGCAAGAGCCGGGGTCACAACCTTTGGGTAGCCAGCTCCCGTAAAACCGCTTATGCCTATAATTTCTCCGTTGTTAATCAGAGCCGCTGCTTCTTGCGCAGTCATCACCTTGCTTTTAAGTTCTGGATGCATAACAAACCCTTTTGAAAAAATTTAGTTGTAGATAGAATTTAGAAAAAAAATGGGCAGGTAAAACCTGCCCACGGCTCTAATCAATAGCTGTGCTGATTATTTACCAATAACTTTCGCCATTTCAAGCACTTTGTTGCTGTAACCCCATTCGTTGTCGTACCAAGAGAGGAGTTTCACAAAGTTGCCGTCAAGGGCAAGGCTTTTGTCCGCATCGTAAATGGAAGTGTGGGAATCACCGCGGAAATCCGTGGAAACAACGGCGTCTTGGGTGTAGCCAAGGATGCCTTTGAGGTCGCCTTCAGAAGCCTCTTTGAGAGCGGCATTGATTTTTTCCATCGCTTCTTTTTTGTCTTTGAACTTGGTGTTCAGCTCTGCGGTTAAGTCAACTATAGAGACGTCGCTGCTAGGAACGCGGAGAGAAATGCCTGTTAATTTGCCATTGAGTTCGGGGAGAACCAAGCCTACAGCCTTAGCTGCGCCAGTGCTGGAAGGAATGATGTTCTCAAGAATGCCACGGCCACCGCGCCAATCTTTGGAAGAAGGGCCGTCAACGGTTTTTTGGGTTGCTGTTGCAGCGTGAACGGTTGTCATCAAACCACGGGTGATGACGAATTTTTCGTGAATGACTTTTGCGAGTGGAGCAAGGCAGTTTGTTGTGCAGCTCGCGTTGGAAATAACGTCTTCGCCTTTATAAGTTTTGTGATTAACGCCATAGACAAAAGTTTTGGTATCGTCTTTTGCAGGAGCAGACATAATCACTTTTTTTGCGCCAGCATGAAGATGCTTTTTCGCGGATGCGTCTGTGTTTTCCAAGAAGAAGCCGGTGGATTCCACCACTACTAGAGCACCCACGTCGCCCCATTTTAAGTTTGCAGGATCTTTCTCTGCGGTTAGGCGAATTTTTTTGCCATTCACCACCAAGTTTGAGCCTTCTGTGCCTACTTCGCCCTTGAATCTTCCGTGAACGGAATCGTATTTAAGCATATAAGCCAGATAGCCAGGCTCCAGCAAATCGTTGATTCCCACGATCTCTATATCGTTGGAGAAATTTTGAACGGCAGCGCGGAAAACCATGCGGCCAATGCGACCAAACCCGTTGATACCTACTTTAATGGACATAAAGAACCCCTTTTGTTTATTGTTCAGGGGAAATATAGAAAAATATTTTAGCCACGACCCTCGGCTATAGGCCTTTGTCTGGAACCCCGATACCCCCGATTGCTGATTTACATTTCAAAAAAATGCACAAAAACGTCAACAACTGTTTGCAAAATGCACTTATCTGAACTTTTTTCGGCTTGACAAGCGTCTAAGGTAATGAAGAAAAAAACGGAGGATTCAAAATGACCGAAATCAACGCCAATCGCAATCACAAAGCCAGCGTTTTCTCGCTGCTGTTCGGCGAACCGCCTGCCGCGTTGGAACTCTACAACGCAGTGACGGGGCAAAACTACCCGCCAGATACGAAAATAGAGATAGTGACTCTTTCAAATGCCCTGTTCAAAGGACAATTGAACGACGTGGCTTTCGTGGTGGATAACAGGCTTGTAGTGCTAATTGAGCACCAATCGACTATAAACAACAACATACCTCTTAGGATGCTTATGTATCTGGGGAGGGAATACGAGCGGATAACTAAAGGCAAAGATTTGTACAGAGAAAAACTGATAAAAATCCCTACACCGGAGTTTATAGTTCTGTACAACGGCAGGGACGAGTTTCCTGATTTCAAGGAGCTTAGGCTTTCAGATGCTTTTAAAACCAAGGGCAAGGGCAATCTTGAGCTTGTAGCAAGCGTTTACAACATCAACAAAGGTCGCAACGCGGATATAGCGAGTAAAAGCCCTGTTTTGAATGGCTACAACGAGCTTATAGCAGAGGTGAACAAGAATCGAGAGACTATGGAACTTGCGGAAGCTATAGTAGCCGCTATAAAGAGTTGCGTAGAACGCAATATTTTAGTATATTTCTTGGAGAAGTACGCTTCGGAGGTTTTGAATATGCTTTTTACTGAATGGAATTTAGACGATGCTATTGCGGTTGCAAAGGAAGAGGCTAGGGAAGATGAACGCGAGAAAAAAGACAACGAAATCCTAGCCCTCATAAAGAAAGGTTATACTGCTGCCGACATTGAGAACCACCTTCTCAAACAAACCCACCCTGCAACTGCATAGGCAGCCATTCTGCGGATGTTCGCCAGCGAATCTTTTCACCCCGCCAAAACTTGGGAATACCTCTTTTTAAGAGGTTGCTTCCAAATCTTTTTTAGGCATAAAAAGCATGAAGAGAATCAATGCGAGGGGCAACAGTAAGCAAAGCCAATAGCCAATTTCGTAATTAACGGTAATCATAGAAGATACCGCGGCAGCTAATTCATCATTTTGTTTGCTTTGCGATTTTACATCGTAAGAGATATAGAGCTGCATTAAAATTAATGAAATGGATATCACTGCTGCCGAGCTTATGACGGAAGTTTTATATTTCTTTCCTTTATTCTTAAACGCGATAGAAAATACAATCCCGGCAAAAATTGATAGAACCACCAAAATCATAAAAGGATTTGTCTTTTTTTCTTTGTCCATTGATTTGTCGGAAAAAGAATAATTTCCTGTTAGCAGTTCCACTCCTGTTGCTTCAACAATTTTTTCTCCGCTGCACCGCACACTTACGAAAGGCAGCAAACAAAAAATTAAAATGAGCACAAAAGACGAAGAGCTGATGATATGCGCCTTTTTTTGAATGTTTTCCATACTTTTTTCTCCTTTCCCGCTTTGTTTGCCCCGCCAAAACTTGGGAACACGGTTTTGGCGGGGTTTGCGCCGTTAGTGGCGCGAGTTTCAAATTTTCTATATTTGGCTTTAACAGAGCCTCCAGCGTTTGGAGGTCTCCTTTTATTACATGAACTATTTCCATGAGGATGATTATGCCTAAAATAACGGCTAACAAAGCCAGCTTTAAACACCCGAAGTTTGCTCCGCTCACTTTGGACTTCACTTTCAAAAAGGCCTTTGCCAACGAGCAAAGCACGGAACTCCTTTTGTTCCTGCTCAACACTTTTCTTGCTGAAAAGCTGCAAAGCCCCATTAAAAAGGTAAGCATAATAAACAGCGAGCGGCTTGGAAAAACAAGGTTCAACAGAAACGCCGTGTTTGATGTCTATTGCGAGGATGCCACAGGCTCTAGGTTCATCGTGGAAGTTCAGGTTAAAGGGCAGAAATATTTTATTAAGCGGACCTTCTTTTATCTTTGTATGATTATATGCAGCCTTGCCACCAAAGGGAAAAAGTACGATTTCAACATTCCAAAACTCTATTCCATCAGTTTCTTGGATTTTAATCTTAACTTCGGTAAAGGTTGCACAGAAGTGATCCAACATTTGTCTATGAGGAACGACAAGCACCCTGAAGTCAGTTACGATATGCTTCAAATGACATTCGTCATTTTGCCTAGATTCAAGAAGAAAGAGAGTGAATGCGAAACGATTATGGATAAAGTTCTTTTTTCCCTTAAAAACGGACATAAGCTCAAAGGAGTTCCCGAAAGTTTTAAAGAAAAGGAGCTTAGGGACATTTTTAGCATCACGGAAATTTCTAATTTTACTGAAAGGGAAATCAAGCAGTATGAGGCAGCTATGATGAACAGACACGACCAGAGAGCGATCATTGCTTATGCAGAGGAGAAAGCCGATGCTAGAGGCGTGAAAAGAGTTGCTCGCAATATGCTTGCAAGAGGATTTTCTGTTGCCGATGTACTTAAAGCTACGGATCTCCCTCGTGAGCAGGTTAGAGCATTGAGCAAAGGCTAATTTCGCCATTCGTTGCCTATATGCCATAAAGCCGTTTTTCTCCTTTCCCGCTTTATTCACCCCGCCAAAACTTGGGAATACGGTTTTGGCAAGGTTTGCGCCGCTTGTGGCGCGGTTGTTAATCTTTTATGCAACGAACGGAATATAAATTTGTCTTATCATCATAGTCCTGCTTATTTATGCCATCTGTGGTGCTGACCATGAACCAAGAGGAGGCTTCGGTTGCAGATTCTGTACTACTGCTCCACCAAAAACCGCCTCCGAAAGGACTTGGAGAACCATAAGAATCGTACATATCACCCTCCAAAGCTGAAAACCCGTAAACATCCGTACCATTACCAGATACTGGCTTACACAAAGGAGGGGGAGCATCCCCGCAGTAAGAATCGGACCAACCGCTCTTTGCTTTGAGTTTTTTTTCAGCAGCTTCATTGCCCCCTGCAAAATCCACAAGTATTTGCCATTCCGCATTGCTGGGCAAATGCCAACCACTTGGGCAGGCTTTCATAGCAGTATTCCAGTCGTACAATCTGCCGTATTTTTGGTAGTCGTGAAACTTGCTACCTTTTGCATTGTAATTCAAATTCTCAGCCATCCAAACTTGGGAGCCTATTTGGACGGCTTTGTATTTTTTCCCATCACGGGAATCAGTTAAAGTGCCTGTTCGTTGGGCAAAAGCCGCTACGCAGATTAACAGCAAAATTGTTGTTGTTTTTTTCATATCCATTTCTCCTTTCCCGCTTTATTCACCCCGCCAAAACTTGGGAACACGGTTTTGGCAAGGTTTGCGCCGTTAGCGGCGTAAATCTATTTGCTCAGTTTGCAATCATATGAAACTGTACTCCAAGTTAAGAATACTAAGTATGCTAGGGGCATTAATAGTACCATATTTATCCAATTTTGTCAAAGGGTAAACGAGTCTAAGCCCTACACTAAATTTACGACTAACAAATGCTCCCCATCCCACGACAATACTTTTGTCCCTTTTCACCCTGAAGTTTGAAAATTTGTCTTCGAATGGAGTACCTGTGAACTTCTCGCCGCTGCTTACTGTTGCTTCGGAATTAACTGGAAATCCCAACTGATATCCAGCTTCATAATAAGTCACCCCACCATTTTCTTGTTTAAAGTATCTAAGCAAAATAGGAACTTCTATTGTTTGATAAGACATTGAAACGCTTGCAAAAGTTGCTGCTAGGCTTGCTTCTTCTCCATACAGAATCTCATAAGAAACGTAACTGTAGTTCAATTCCGAGGCAACCCCTATCGGACCAATTAACCTAATGTTTAACATTAATCCCGGAATAACGTACCAGCCGCCCAGATATTTATTCCATCTCAACGGATATTCCATTTCTTCGTATTCCGCGTAGGATTTATCAAACAACTGCTGACCTGCATCACTGCTTTGCCAAAACCCACCTGCTCTGCTGCGCAATCCAAGCCTTATGCGCGGGGCATCCATATATTTCTGCGTTGCCCTTTGTTCCTGCTTTACCCCGCTGAATTGTTCTGTTTCTTCTTGCCATTTATTTTGCTCGGAATAACTCTTTGCGATATGCTCAACCTTCTCATTGTGCTTTAATTTCACATCAACCGCTTCCTTGCCAGCACCTATCTCCACTTTCGCACACAAGGGAACAGAGCCGCTGAAAGGCGTTTCACCTACCTGCTTGCCGTTCACATAAACAGGCTCGCTCGCTGGCTCGCCATCGCGCTCCGCCTTCAAAACCAAGCCGCCCTTTTTCAGCTTCAAATGGCTTGCCATGTCAAAGATTTCCCTGCTGTCCTTGTTTATGCCAGCCTCAAAGCTGATGGTCTCGTAACATTCATGGCTGAGTTCCACTTTATATTTGTTCGGGGAAAGCCTGATTTCGCCCAAAGAATAGGGTTTGCCGTTTATAGACAAAGCCCATTGCTTGTGACTGCCTATGCCGTCTGAATAAGCTGGCTTTATCTCCAAAATCCCGAAATTCGGTTTTAACCTAATGCTTATGCTTTGGTTGTTGCGAGTTATGGAAACTGTTGTGTCCGCTATCTCGTACTGCTCCAAATTGGCTATTATGCGGACATTGCCCTCGCCAAGCTCCACGCTGCAAGGCGTTTTTGTGCAATGGGCATCGGGCATCCCGTTGAAACTTAAACTAGCCCCTGGAGGGTTGCTCGCTACGCTCGCCAGATAGCGTTTATCCCCCTCAAATTCATAATCCGCTCCCTTGATTTGCACCCCGCCTATGCCCCCTGCCACAAAGGGGGAAGCAGCCGAGCCGCCCGATACCCCTGGCAGCTTTTTGAACAAATCCGGTGCTTCTTTATCCAAAACTGAGAGCAAGCTATAGATGTCTTTGGACATTCCCGTAAACGAATTTACCATATTCCCGCTGCCGCTTTCGTATAGCTCAACTTTGATGGTCAGGTCTTCGCCAAAACGCCCTATGCGTGCTTGCCCTATGTAATCGGCGTTTATTTTCCTGCCAAGTTTGGCAAGGCAGCCTTCCGCCGCCCTGCATTCGTTCACCATATTTTCCTGCGAGCCTAGAAAAGCGACTATGCTTTGTTGTGTCATAACAGCATAACTTTTTGGTGGCAGTGTTTTATTGGCTATTTCGCGCAGCCTGTCCGTTATGTGGGTCAGCTCAGAAATCTTGATGGGTGGTTCGCCGTCATCCTCGGTATTCACTATAGCTATGCGTTTTTGCTGCTGCCCGTAGGCAAAAATTGCGGAAAACACCAAAATCAGCGAAATTAAGCAAATTGGGGCGGTAAATTTTAGGTTTTTTATTGAATTGTCATTTTTTTGTATATTTTCAGAGCAAAAGATTTCAGGGCAAAAAACGGTTGGGAGCAACCTCAACGCCACTTAGACCTTTGGGGATAAGGTTCGGACATCAAAGCCATAGTGTGCATAATATAGTAAATGCTGATTAACTTACAACTTCAATTCTGTCCAAAACAGTATTTTCGGAATATTTTAGCCACGACCCTCAGCTACAGACCTTTGCTCCCCTGAGCTTGTAGCAATGCTTTACCAAGTGTCTGTTATCCTTACACGCTGTTAAACCGGCTCAAGGTGAATCTTGCAAATAGCGAACGCTTTGCAAGTGACCTTTACTAGTGTTGAGGCAGTACACATTCATACGACCACTTATCATAATCCAGTTGTAGGCATCGTCGCTACCGCACTCTGAGGAACTCCACCAATAGCCGCAGCCGCCAATATTGCAAAAGCTGCCATCGGAACGGCAACTGCCACCAAGCAGGGCGGAAAAGCCGTCAGTTGCTTTGAGTTTTTCTCCAGCAATTTCATCGCCGCCTGCAAAGTTTGCAAGTTCCTGCCATTCTTTATTGCTTGGCAAATGCCAACCAGGGGGGCAGACTTTCATAGCTGTTTCCCAATCGTAAAGCCGCCCGTATTTTTCGCCGTTGGCAGGGTCGTTATCGTAACATTTGCTGCCTTCCGCTTCATAATTTAAATTCTCCGCCATCCATGTTTGCTTGCCTATTTTAACTGTTTTATAGGTTTTGCCGTCTCTTGGGTCGGTGAAATTTTCGTTCATAATGAACTCTCCTTTATAGGAATCTCTTGTTAAATGTTCTAACGGGTTGGTTCCATTAATCCTAAAATAGCTTTTTTTCCCGCTTTGTTCACCCCGCCAATTCATTTACTAAATTTCTCCTAATGATTAAGGTAGCTGTTCCAAATAAAGGCGTGCTGTCCGAGCCTGCTATAGAATTACTGAAAAGCTGCGGTTATAAGGCCGCTAAATCCACTAGGGCACTCAGTTCCATAGATATGGCAAACGGTATTGAGTTTTATTTTTTGCGCCCCAGCGATATTCCCATGTATGTGGGCAAAGGCATAATAGACGTAGGCATCACCGGCATGGACTTTCACAAAGAGGTCTCTAGCCCTGCGGTGAAAATATTAGACCTGCCATTTGGCGGGAGCAAACTCTGCGCGGCCGTTCCAGAACAAAGCACTTGCCAAAAACTCGCGGAACTCGCAAGCCTGCGCATCGCAACTAGTTTCCCAGGCATTGTGCGCAGCCATTTTAAAAATCCAGACATACAGCTTGTGGTGCTGGAAGGCGCAGTTGAAATCTCCGTTGGGCTTGGTGTTGCAGATGCCGTTGTGGATGTGGTGGACACAGGAACAACATTAAAACAAGCAGGGCTTCGCATATTAGGGGAACCGCTATTTTTGAGCAACGCCGCATTGTTTGCGCACCCAGACCGCAAAGACAACCCCGATGTTTGCAACCTTGTTAGGCGCATAGAAGGCAAGCTGGTTGCACTCAGCTATAAAATGGTTGAGTACGATGTTCCTGCAAACCTACTGGAGAAGGCTTGCGCAATAACGCCAGGCTTGGAGTCCCCTACCGTGGCTCCGCTCCAAAACAAAAACTGGTATTCCGTTAAAGCGATGGTAAAAAGCGAAGAGGTGAATTCCATCATGGACAAGCTACGGGACCTAGGTTGCGAGGGTATTTTGCTGTTCAGCATAGAGAGCGCAAGGGTGTAGCGCTTATACTACAATGGTGTAGCGCTCATCTTTTGCATTGATAATACAACCCGCCAGCGTGGGACAGCATATCAAAATCTTCGCTGACTCCTCTGAGGGTTTCCACTGCGCCAATAACTAAAAAACCTCTGGGGGTAAGAACCCTGGCGAGCCTGCTATACAAGCCCTTTTTAAATTGGTCGCTAAAGTATATAGCTACATAGCGCATGAATACCAAATCAAAATGCGGCTCTAGGGCAATGGGATTATCCTGCAAGTTGAATTTCTGGAAAGAGACCATATCCTTAATATCTTGGTTAATGGTATGGGTCATGCCTTCTTTTGTAAAAAACTTATTCAACTGCTCCGGCGTAACGCCTCTACTCATAGCTACGGCATCATACTTGCCAGCCTTAGCTTTCGCAAGGCTGGAATCCGAAATATCCGTTGCAATAATCTGCACCATGTCTTTCTTTATGGAATCTTGCCCCATGCAGAAATCCCGCACGGTTATAGCTAGGCTATAAGGCTCCTGGCCTGTACTGCTAGCTGCGCTCCAAATTTTGATTTTATCCCTTTTGCCTTCTTTAACTTCCTTTGCCAGTCCAGGCAAAATTTTTTCCCTTAAAATAGCATAAGGGTGAGCATCCCTGAACCACAGCGTCTCATTGGTGGTCATGGCATCTAAAATTTTATCTTTTAAATCCTTGCGGTTGCTGGTTTTCAAAATATAATAGAACTCGGAGAAATCCTTGCATTTGAATTCTTCGATAAAATGAACAAGCCTATTTTCGAGTAAATACGCTTTGTCTTTATTTAAGCAAATGCCACAGTTTTCTTCAATGTAATCTCTTAAAAGCGTGAATTCATTATCGGTAATTTTCATGGGAATAATAAATATAGAAAATAATAAAGCCTAGATATTAAAAAAGCCCTGGTACACAGGGCCTATTTTATTATTCAGCAAAGTTAAACGGAATGGTTGGGGTGGTATTGCCGCTTTTTATCTGTTTCCACTTCCATTTAGATACCTGGTCCTTTATAGCATTATCAAACTCAGGGTACCCTGTGGTGCTAGATACTATGCTAATGGTTGTTATATCACCGCTGGGAGCAATGGTAAATTTCAGAGTGACCTTGCCTGCGAAGCCCGGTTTATTCTTCAAATACCTATTGTAAATGCTCTTTAAGCCATTTACGCGCTGGTTCACAACAGCCATAATCTCAGCCCTTGAACGGGAGCCATCACCGCTGCCCATATCGATATCCTTTGCGCTGGGAGCTTTGATGCCGCCTTTTGACTTTGTGCCTATGGAGCCGCTACCGCCACCCATCAAACCGCCAAGCATACCATCAAGACCGCCGGAACCGCCTTCTGCATAACCATCGTTAAAGCCACCATCTGCGGCTCCACGACGGCCACCAAGCTCGGTTTTGCCGCTGGTTTGCAAGCCTGCAACATTCTGCAAAACTTTGTTTATATCTTTGGCAAAGTTTTTGTCGTTCATCAGGTTGTAAGCGCTGAAATTGGATTTAGAAGATTTTGCTGTGAGCAGTTTCAACACGCCACGGCTCTGAGGAGCATTGGGTTGACCTTTGCCACGAGGCTTGCCGCCGCCACCTTCTTTTTTGCGAGGCTTTTCGGCTTTCTTCTTTTCCTCTTTTTTCTCTTCCTTCTTTTCGTCAATCTTCATAGAAGCGGATAAATCTTCGGATTCTATGCTTTCGAATAGAATTTCGTCCACCGCTGCTTCGTACATAGATGCCAAGAAGCCGAGCAAAATTGAGAACGCCGCAAACACGCCCATAAAGCTGGCTGCGCGTTTATCGCTTTCTGGAAGCATAGACGCTATAAAAGGGTCTAGCTTTGGCTTTCCGCTTTTTTTGTTTTCTTCAGCCATTTATTCCTCCGGATTCTTCATGTTAACGGCAAACGATATATTGGAAAAGCCAGACAAGCCACAAGTTGCCATAACTTTATACATAATACCAAAGTGCGTGTTTTTGTCCAACTGAATAATCACCTTTCCGCCACCTTCGGCATCTTCGCCCCTCTGGAGCATGGCTTCTTTTTCCACAGCGCGCTTTTCTTGCAGCACTTTATCCAAAGCCTCAACCAAAAGCGAATCCTGTTCAGCGACCTTTCTAGTCTCCGTGATTTGCTGCCCGTCAACAAGCACCCAATTCTGGTCCACAACCACGCCCATGGATACCTCGGTAGGTACCTTTCTGGATGTTGAAGTGGGCAAAACCAAGTTTTCCGCAGCAGTTATCAACTGACCTTCGGCGTCTATCTGTTTTAGCAAAAACACCAAGATAATCGTCATAACGTCCATCATAGACGTTAAAGGAACTTCTGAGGCTTCGCCATATTTTCTAGCCTTTCTAGCCATTTTAACCTCCTTGCAGCACCGCTAACTGGATTTTAGGAAATCCCGCATCGCGTGCCCTGTCCATAAGATTGATAATTTTGTCAAAAGCTGTGTCGTCATCGGCAATAACAATTATATTATCTGCATCCGGACTATCTATAAAGCGATTGCGAATCATTATAAGGGTTTTGGCGAGTTCGTCATAAGCACTGCGGGGTTTTAAAGATATTGCGGGTTTTCCATCCACGCATATATCCTCTACGCCAGGAGCGGACTGCCCACAAGCTAGCTTTCTGGAAGAACTTTCGGTAAGAGTTGCAACTACCGCACCCGGTTTAACATCGGAGAGAGTGGTTATAAACTCATTCTCGGTGTTCAAATATGCGGAATCCGTTTTGCTATAAACAGACATCTGCACTGTTCCGGGATCTTCTTCGCTCAACCTGAGCAAAGTCCATAAGCCTATGGTTTCTATGGAATACTTGAACTTTTCCGCATCCATAGTAGTGCCATCTTGGCATTTGGGTGGATTTTTCACGACTCCGTCCGCATCATACTCAAAAATAGAAGGATCATAAGTGATGGTATCGTTGTCGCTTTTGCAACGGAAAGTCCACATCTCCCTAAAAAACACCTTGGGCAAAGAGCCGCCACGCGCCCAAATTTCAACATAGCCTTTAGCAAGAGCTACCGTCAAATTCAAAGCGTTGTCATCTGGCTCCGGAGGAGGCGCGGATTCCTGAGTTGCATCAGATCTTTCGGGCATGTTGATTTCTACAATCGCCAGTTTTTGAAAAGCTATCATGGTCAAAAGAACTGGAATGAGAATGGTCATAAGACTCATAATCGGAAGCATGTCCGGTTCTTTTACCTTATCGGCTTTTTTAAGATTTTTTGCCATAAATAAACCTCATTAGGCAAACGAGTTAATAACTTTTAAGCTCTTCTCTTCCATTTCTTGTATAACACGTTCGGAAATCATGCTCAAGAAACCTTGAATTACAAGCAGAGGAATCGCAGCAAACAACCCCAGCAATGTTGTACCCATAGCTACAGATATACCGTTAGCAAGAGCAGCAGGACGTTCAGCCGCAGGTTTGTTAGCCACAGCATCAAAGGTTATAATCAGACCGAAAATCGTTCCAGCTAGTCCGAGCAGCGTTGCAACCGAAGCTATAAGGGCTATAATTGATAGATATCTGTTTACGCGAGGCGCTTCCGTCAAGAAAGTGGCATCGCTTGATGCAACCATAGCATCTTTGCCTTTATCGCGAGTAGCAAGAACAGCGCCCAGAACAGCAGCAATGGGAAGCTGAGACCTGCCGCAGAAGGAGACCGCATCTTCGTACTTTTTGTCTGCCACAAGTCTTCCATACTCCAAAAGGAATTTGTCACGGCCCGAAGAGGAACGCATATAGATGTAGAGGAACCTCTCTATGGCAACTCCAAGGCCTGCCAAGCCCACGAACAAAATAACCCACATAAATTGCCAACCCGCCTGTGAAGGGTCAAATGAAGCAAGCGTGTTTTTTATGACGACATCCATTGTAATACTCCTATGGTTAAGTGGATGAATGAAACTTTTTTTCTCTTGGTAAATATAGATTATTTTTTTAAAAAAAACAATCTATACTCACTTTTTTTTACTCGGAATCATAAGAAGGGGCTGGCGCTCTTGACCTTTGTATGGCCCTTAGCCTCTCCAATTCCTTTCTAAGCTCGGCATTTTTGGCCTTTCCTTCGGAAACAATGTCCTTGTAAACCTTGAACTGCTCCTGCACGTCCAGCTCTTCGGACTTTTCAATTTGAGCCAAACGAGCCTTGGTTTTGTTGTAAAGATCGTCCCTGAACAAGGTATTGGGGTCAAATTCCTTTACCTGAACACTCAAAATCTCGTTTTCCCCGTCAATTTTCTTAACAAGGGCGTATAAGCTATCCGTCCAGCGGTTTTTAATGCCATAGTGGGCGGCTGCTTTTATTCCGGCTGCGCAGCGAGGCAAGGCTCCCTGCTTGGCGGTCTGGCTCTTGTTCATCAATTCTTCGCGATAGGCTTCCAAGTCTTCGTGAACAGCGTCCGCCGCATCTTCTTTGGCATAGCCTTCTGCACGGAATTCCTTGAACATCGCGGCGCTATCCGGCAGCGGGGCTTCGGCAAAGGCATTGCCCACATCGTAGAAGTTCTGGCAATCGCGGAAGAACATTTCAAGGAAGCCGTCCTGGGCAGCCACCACGTCAGGGTTGTAATAACCTTGCTCGCGAGCCAAGTCTATGTTAACACCGAACAAAGGCCTTGCCTGCTCATAATAAGAGGGCAGCTGCTGAACCACCTGAATCCTTTCAACAAAGAGCCTTTCTTTATCCACATTGCCTTTTTTGTCTCTCACGTCAATCTCTTGCTCGCGGACCTTTGTGGCAACCGTGACGAATAGCTCGGCTATTCGGTTCTTAGCTCGGAAAGTCCATTTTTCAGAAGCGTATTCAGCGGACTTAGCATAGTGCTTTGTTGCGCTCTGCAAAATTGCCATCAGCCTTTTGATCATATCCAGTTTGGCCTTTTCGTTACCCTTTATGACCAGCGGGTTCATAGTTGCCTTTTCAAATTCTCCCAGCATAAAGGAGGCTTCCGCAGCAAAGGCAGGGTCTGAATTGGTAAGCTGAATACCGTATTTGTCGTAAGTGGCAATGGTGTTCTTAAAGTTGAGAATTGCTTTCGCGGTGTCTTTAAGCTCCATGTAAGCCCTTGCGGTTCTGATATAAGCGTTGATGAGCTTCTCTTTGTCTGAAGTGTAACTCTTCACGAAGTTCTCGTATTCCTTAACCGCATTGGGCCAGTCTTTGGCGTTTTCGTAAGCCATAGGAATGCTGTATGCCGCATCCAAGGCATAGGCGCTTTTTGGATATTCCCTTATCAAATCACGGTTGCAGCGAATCGCCTCTTTTACGTCTTTTATAGCATCGTAAGCTAGGCAGGCGTTGTATAGCAAACCAGGGGTTCTTTCGTGCTTGGGGTATCTCTTGAACGCAATTTCGTAGGTTTGGGCAGCAAGCCTTCTGTTTGCAAGCGAATCTTTGCCCGGAATTGAGTCGTAAGTTTGGGCAGCCGCAAAAATTGCATTTATAACTGCGGAATCCTGCGGGAAGTTATCCACTATGTATAAATAGGTTTTTGCAGACTCAATGCGCTTTTCATCTTTTCTATACGCCCTGGCTGCGCGAACCGCCGCTTGAACAGCCAAACCGGACTTGGCATATTCTTTTGGTACGCGCATCCATGTTTCTGCTGCCTTGGTATTTTGGTTCGCGCTCTCAAAAGCCACAGCAGCCTCAAACAATGCTTTGTCGGCAAACTCAAGCCTGGGGAATCTTTTTACCAAAGCTAGGTATGCTTCCGCGCCAGCTTGGAATTGCCCGGCTTTAACCGCTTTCTCCGCTCTTTGGTAAAGCACGGCGGCAATTGCGGTTTCAATTTCCTTGGCAGTGGTTACAGCATTGCTATCCCTGACTCCCAAACCTTTCTTGTCTGTGTATTGAACAAATAGCCACTCCAACTCTTTCTGAGCATCATCAAGCTGGCCATCCATCAACAAAGCCTGCGCCAACCTGCGGCGTATCAAAAGGGTATGTTTGTGGCTTGGGAAATCCACGAGCAACTTGCGCAACACATCTATTGATGTTTTATATTGTTTTGCATCGTAATGAACCAATGCCGCATCATAAGCTATTTCCGGTGCCGCAGTATCTTTGCTGAACTTTGACATATACCTGTCAACTTGGGCAAAGTACGCTTTTGTCTCTGGCAGGTTATAGGCTTTAAGAGTATCGCCGTTGGCCTTATTCTTCATCGCATTTTCACGGGCTGTATTCATAGCAACCACAGCGTTATAGGCTGCATCGCTTTTGGTTATGATATTCGGGAAGCCAACCGGGCGGCGCCCGTAGCGAACGGTATCTGTGTCCACTATCCAGTTGAACATCTTGGCCTGATTCTCGTATTGCTTCAATTCGCCGTATAGGCTGGACAAATACATGTGAATTCTATACTCGTTCCAGTCCGGCTCGCTTTTATATTTTTCCACGTAATTGTTGTAATGCTTAACAGCATTTGCGTATTCCTTCTTTGCGCCTTCGATATCACCCATTTTGTAAAGCGAATCGGCACCCACGTGTATAAAGAGCGGGATATCGAACATGGCTTGGCGAATTGCATTATCGGCATTTTTCATGCTCTCTTTGTTGCCGCTATTCTTTCTATACCAAGCGGAATTGCGGTCGTAGCGTTTAACAAGGTCAAAGCGCTGCTGCTGGGCCAGGGCAAATTTCTGCTGTGTCCTGTAAATGCCAACTATTGCCGTATCCGCAAGAGGGGCATCTATATATGTTGGGTTTATGTCTAGCAAAAATTTAAATGCCTGCAAAGCCTGCTCCAACCTATCGTGGTCTTTAGCTTTTAAACCTATGCGGAAGTAAAGAGAATCTTTATAAGGAACATTTTTTGACTTTATGAATTTGTCGGCTACTTTAATACCATCGTCCAAATCGGAGAATGAAGTTGCCATGAATTCCATAGCTTCAACGCGCAAATCTTTTATGTACTTGCCCTTGTCTGCGCCGTCTATGTATTCCCAGAATTTTTGAGCGGCAGTTTCAAACTCCGCCTGATTGTAGTAGGCTTCCGCAAGATGGAACATAGCGTACCCAGCTTCTTTTTTGTTTATAACGGTGCCACTTTTGTCAGTGATTTTTTCGTAGGCTTTTATAGCGTTTGACCATTTGGATTTGTTAAACCAATATTCACCTATACGGAGCCATGCACCTGGCGTTAAAGTATGGTTGGGATATTTCTCAACCATCCTTTGGCGGAGCTTTAAAGCCTCGTCTTCCTTGCCTCTAACTTCCAAAATAAAAGACGACTGGAAAAGCATATTGGCTGCGCTTGGGCCATCGGGGAAAATTTCAACATAATCGAGGAAAATTGGCAAAGAGCCTTCGTGAAGGTTTTTTGGAGCCTCATTTATTTTAGCGCACTTTGGGCCTTTGTTGTCACGGTCGGCGCACCATTGCACAAGCGCTTCGTAATCGCTCTGCTCCTTGGCAAAGTTAAGTTCTTCCAATTTGAAAAGCTGCTGGCCCCATTGCTGCAAAACGGTGGAGCAGTTGCTGTTTCTGTTCTTCACATTCTTTTCGCGGCACTTCATGGTTTTGGAAGTCTGTTCCCATTCCTGAATGGCTTTCTCAAGCTGCTCTGCGCTAGAAACTCCGCCAACAGCGGCTTCGCGATTAGCTTGGGTTTGAGCCGCTGCGCAAACTTCCTTGGCTTTGGCTTGCTGCGCTCTGGCATCTTCCTTGCAGGACTCGGTATCCTTCCCAGAATTGGAGAGTTTTTTACACTTCTCAACGATTTTCTTCAGTTTATCTTTTTCTGAATCGCAATTGCCGGCCGCGTAAGTGACGCCCGTGAGCATCACCATACACGCTAAGAAAAGAGCTCTCAAATTCATAACACTATCCTTTGTTCAAAATTTTACAAATCATCCAAATCCAAATCATCAACCTCAAACGAACCGTCATCTTTCTGCTTACCCTTTGGTTGCGGCATCTTGGAGAGTTCCGTAGAGACTATAGCTTTTGTCAACCTGGCATCGCCCAAAACTCTCTGCCTGCTTGCATCAAAGCGGTCGCTCTGAATAACACGCTGTTGAAAATCCGCAAAGGTTTCAATTTCGCGATTAGCCCTTTCAAAATCGGGATTTAGAGCCGCACGTTTTTGCTCAACTCTTGGAGTGGGAAGCTGCCTTGCCAAATCCAAAGCCCTGATCTGAACGCTGTCAAAACCCTCTTTCATATCGCCAAAAGCTGTATTCGCGCTATCTTTTTGAGCTTTTGAGATAGTTGGATTTTCCGTGAGCTTAATAGCCATAGCCAAGTTCTTGTCTGCCGCACGGAAATTTTTATCCAAATAATCGCAGTAGCCCAGAACAAGATATGCTTCCGAAATCAAATAGGAATTAGGGCGGTTTTTTATTATCCATTGGGTAAAGGGCTTTGCCTCTTTGGTTTTATGGAACTTCAAGAAGCTCCATGCAAGCGCAAGAGCCGCTTCTTCGTAGAACGGGGAGTTTACATTTGTAACCTGGCCATAGTATTTCGCGGCTTGCGGCACTCCTTCCGGTTCCGAGAAAAAGATGTGGCCCAATTTGATTTTAGCAGCGTCTTGCAAGTCTTTTTCTGACTGGTTGGCTGCCTGGTAAGATAAAATATCATTGAAAGAGCCTTTTGCCTCGTCCCATTTTTCCTGGCGGCTATATGCTATGCCCATTGTGTAGCGAGCATAGAAATAGTTTGCATTGCCGGGCAAAATTGAAGAGAGCATATCAATAGACTCTCTGTATTGACCCTGCTCAAATTTTATCTGGCCAGCGACGTAGTCGGCATCGGATTTAACATCCGATTTTGGGAAATTCTGAATTATGAACTGGTGCTTTGCCATAGCATCGCTAAAGCGGCCTTCTTTATAGTCGATGTTCATCAACTGGAAGTGGTATTTTGGAACTTGGTCGGAATTGGGGTACTTCCTTATAGCATCTCTATAAATTTCCTGAGCTGCCAAGTGCATACGCATATTTTCAAAGGACTTGCCTTTGTAGAATGCCGCCTGGTCAACCAAGTGGAATGTGGGATATTTGGTCTGCACTTTGCCAAACGCATAAGATGCCCCAATAAAGTCGCGGTTCAGGTAAAGACGCATAGCGTAGCGGTAATCGTTTTCCGGCTCTATCTTCAAGCGGCGGTAGCGAGCTTCGCCTATGCTCTCTTCGCGAGTGTCGCCAAAGCGGGCGGCAGCACGAACATTCCACAAAAAGCCACGATTCTTTTTCTCTATTATATCATCGTGAGACATTTCAAGATCCAAGCTCAAATAGCGGAAAAGGCTTACGTCTTTAACATTCACGGTTCCGCCTATCACAGGATAGCCTTCCTTTGTCCAGCGCAGCTTGGCACCTATATGAGGGGTTATGAAATAAGTTCCCGAAAAACTGGTTGCGAGCATCTTGCCTTCATTAATCGGTTTTCCCTCAGCATCGGCGTTTTCCGTTGGCTCAGGGAAAATATCCACAATGCTGGCTTCGGCTTTTACTTCCAAAGCGCGGTTCATGCCACGGTAGAACAGAGATACATTCAAGTTAGAAGGTATTGCATAGCCCTCTTCTGGTTTAACGCTGGCAAAAAACGAAGGTGCCACAAAACCATAGCTTGGATTGTCGGTGTTATTGGGATCCACGCTCTTGATAACCGGCTGCATCAAGTTTTGAAGCGAAATTCCCAACTGCACATGGCCGAGCCTTGAATTGTTTATGGGATTCCAGCTAATACCAAAATCACCGCCCACGGTAAACTGCTTATTGTAGCCGAATTGATCCACCTGCAAAACCGACAGGTTCACACCTATGGCAAGCCAGTGAAACAGGCGATAAGCATAGCCAAATATATAGGCGTTTTCTAGATAATCGCCGTGGCCTTGAGCCAGATCTGGATCGGTAATTATCGTGGCTCCGTTTTCAAAGAAAGAGAGGCCAAACGTATGGTCGTAGCTATAAGGGAACACAATGGCGCCATATTCTTGCATGGCGGCCCCGCTTATGGTAGCAAAAAAGCCACCCGTAACTTCCAGCTGGTCGGCTTCCGCTATGCCAGCGGGGTTTATATACATGGAGGTTGTTCCGCCAAATTCGCCAAACCAATCATTTTGCTGATATTTGTTGGGAGAATAAAACGGTGCCGCGAGCGAATAGCTCGCAAAACAAAACACTAACGCAGCAGAGAGCAGTATGTATTTCACTTTCTATTTCTCCTTAGTTATCCGTGCGTTGGAATTCTATGCGACGGTTTTTAGCCTTACCCGCAGCGGTACTATTGGATGCAATTGGCTGATCCTGACCTCTACCTTCATAGCTAAGGCGAGATTTATCCACGCCACGGCTTATCAAGAAGTCCATAACAGCCTTTGCCCTTGCCTCTGAGAGCTTTTGATTTGCGTCTGGTCTACCAGCATTGTCTGTGTGCCCAACTATTTTAAATGTCACTTCTGAATAGGTCTTCATCATTTCTACAACAGTCATAAGATTGGCAAACGAATCGTCTGTGATATCCGCTTTGCCGCTCAAGAAGTTAACACCCTCTACCACGAACACCTTCTTTGGCGGTGGCGGTGGCGGTGGCGGTTCCGGTTCCGGTTCCGGCTCTGGTTCTGGCTCCGGCCCAATTTCTGGAACAAAGTCTTCGATAGTCGGGTCCACCGGTTTATACACAGGTTTCTCTATAACAGCTTCTTCTTGCACACGATAAACTACAGAAACGTCTTCTATAAGGCCTATATCCAAACGGTCGTGGCCTCTTTTGAGCAACTGTGATTTTGGAGCTAAAAAGAAATTAGGGCTAAATGGAGACGGATTGCGGAATATAGGTTCTACGGAAAGGTTTGTTCTGTTCACTTTGATAAAACGGTTGAACGGGTAGTAATTCATGTATATGTTGTTGTATTCCATGCGTGTTTGGCCAGAAGCCGGATCTGCGAAAACTCCGTAGTAGTGGTTTTCCATAAATATGTTGTTCAGCGCCACCACATTGGACGGACCTTTCAGAGCAAGCCCGGAGAATCCATTGCGAAGCACGACGTTTTGCTCAATTTTGGAATCCAAGGATTTTGCGCCCCAAGCCAGAATACCGCTCCAGCGATTGCCGTAAACAACGTTATTGGCTATTTCCGGCAAAGTGATGAATGCAGCTATACCAGTTGCGTGGTTATCTATAACATAGTTGTCGTGGATAAAGAGCATGGTATTCTCGCAGAGAATGCCCTCCATTCCGTTGCGAATGGTGAAGTGCGAGATTTCCGAGCCTGTTGTTCCCATAACGGTTGGGCCTCTGCGGCCTCCGTCTATTATGGTGGTCAATGGGTCTTCGCCTTTTAGCACCACGCCCATAATCAGGGTTATGTTTTCGTTGTAAACGCCGCGCTTAACTAGAACCGTATCGCCATAGTCAGCGTTACCGAGGGCGTCCGATATGGTTTTATAGTTGCCGGGCACGCGGATTACTTTAGGTTCGGCTCTGCCGTAGGCAATAAAATCGCCCTTGCTGCTGCGTTCCCTAACAGTGGATTTGCTGCTTCCGCCAAAATCGTCATCATTTTTGGGGGCAGGCTTGGCAGAAACACTTATGCCTACGTCTTTGAGAGTGGACTTTAGCTCGCTCTGAGAGTCCGGTAGAGTTCTTAAGCAGCCAACGCTTATGCCTATGGGTGCTTTCTCTTTGTCTTTAAGCCTATTTTTAGGCTGCCCTTTTGCCTTTGATACAGCCTGTGGCAAATCCCGCATAAAATCCTGCGCGTCAAAATCGCTTTGCCTAGAAATACTTGTCAGCTCTTCCTTGCAGTCACCGGAAAGAGAGGCAGCATAAACCATTGGCGAAGCAAGAACAAGCAACGCAGCACCAATAGCAATAGAAAGATGTTTTATCATATAAAGCCCTTGCCTCCGTTAGGTACTTTCCTCTTTTTTTGAGCTTCGAATTGAAGTTCTTAATTCTTGAGCGATCTTTTTTATATTTTGCAGGTGTTTACGAGCGCGAGTCCCCGCTGTTTTGTTACCGCCACTGAATTTGGCGTATTCCACTTTCAGCAGTTCCAGCTCTTTTTCAAGATTTTGCAAACAATCCATAAATTACTCCAACAAGTGTTATTAAAATAGATTTTTTTTTTTAAAAATCACATTTTTTTGTAAAAAACTTGTTTTTTTGGTTTTTTTTGGGTTTTTTGCGTGAATTTTACTAAATTCTGGGGCATGGGTTCCTCTGCCAATGCAAAATACAGCGAGGCTGTCAAGCGGCTAGAGGAGATTTTGGAAAATATCGACCGCTCGAATGTAGGGGTGGACGAACTGGCGGATTTGGTGAAAGAGGCCTCGGATTTGATAAAATTTTGCCGTTCCATACTGAAAAACACGGAAAAAAGCGTAAAAGAGTCGTTGGATAATTTAAGCGATGCGGAATAAAGCCTTAGCCCAGCATATTTTTGATTATTCTATAGTGGTCGCCGCCGAATTTTGAGCGGATTTTGTCTATGTCCTTTAATGGGAACCAGAAGGCTGCGCTGGCATCGTCTGCGGCTTTGATTTTTGGAAGCTCCGGTAGCTGTAGGTCAAAGAAAAAGGTGTGGGAAATCATCCTGCCGCGAGGCTCCCTGTGAGGGTCGTCAAAAACGCGGTGGTCTTTTATGCTCCTGTCCAGCTCCTTGTAGCTTAGGTCTATTCCCGTTTCTTCTATGAGTTCCCTTATGGCGCAATGCCTTATGGGTTCATTGCTGTCCAAAAAGCCGCCAGCCATTGCGTATAGGCCCTTGCCGGGGAAGGCTCCCCTTTCTATCAAAAGAATATGCCCCTTGCAGATCACAAGGGCGTCTCCGGCCACAAAAATAGGGGGGTAAGGCGCAAAAGCCCATTCCTTTTTGTACTCTTCCACCAGTCTATATTCCTCTTTTAAATTTTTGGCCCATTCCTCGTTTTCTTTGCCTTTGAGGTAGTTATAGACCGCAGGGGGGATGTTTTCTTGGGTTAGGGTGCCGCTGAACCATTTTTTGCGGATTTCCGTGGAGGAAAGCCCATTTTCCACAAGCGGCATCTCCACGAATTCCCATTCGGGGAAAAGGTCTAAGTAGTAGGAGGTGTTGTCTTTTTTGTGGCCGATTATGCCGGGGCGGGCGGGCGTGGGGCAACCACGTGGGGTTGCCCGTACGACCGCCGCCACCCATTCGGGGTGATTGTAATTGGAGTCGTGGATGGGGATGAAGGTTATTTTTTTCTGCTCTTCGGGGGTTAGGGGGGCTTTCAGCATCTCTAGACGCTCTTCGGTTGTGAAAGGGTTGCGCAGGCTGCGGCAGGTTTCGTGGGAGCCTATGAAAATTATTAGGTTTTCCGCTCGCTCTAGGGCTTTGCGGATTGTGACGAAATGGCCGTTGTGCGGGGGTTCAAAACGGCCGATGTAAACGAGATTCATTTTTTCTTTTTGTAATCTACTTCGGGGCGTAAAACTTGGCCTATGGTTACTAATAGCGAAACTATGGGTTCTTTGCGGTCTCCGGAAATGTCAAAAACGGCTACGCCGCCGTAGCCATTTTGGCTTACGGCTTCGGCAACTGCTTTCATGGAGGGAATGCCGTTGAAGACTATGGTCTCATCTTCGCTGACGGCAACTTCGCTTTTTGAAGATTCATCAAAAGATACGCTGTAGGCATTTTTCTTGTTGAATTTTTCCATGATGTCTTTATACGGCAAAACGCCATCGTTGCCAGAGCCTGACCCTTCGTGAGAAGAATTTAGCCCCTTTGCTTTGTAAAAGGTTTTGCCGTAAAATGGGACTATGGGCATCAATTTACTACTGGGAACGCCAGCTTTTGCAAAGGCAGACAAAGTTTTGATAACCTCGGATGTGTTTGAATTGGGTTTAACCTTGGAATCATTTGCCGATGCTTCGTCTGTGAACCATAAGGAAAAATTCTCTATTTTGCTAAAATCCGCGCCAGAAACCGCGCTTGCCAAAGACTCAACGCCGGGGACAGCAACGCTCGCGGTAAGGCCGGCATTTGCAATTGCCGCTGCTTGCGAAAGCAATTTTGACAGGTCTTTTGAGTCAATTGCGCCACCGTCTATCTCAAAGGAATTAACGCCATATTGCTGCCCAAATTTTTTAGCCGCCGCTGCCAAATCGCTCGCGGAAACACCTTTAACAGCTTCTTCCGCGCCAAGGCCGCCTATTGCAACCGTAATTTTAACCCCGGCATCTTTTGCCCGTTTTACCAAGTTCAAGAAGTTTTCCTTGTCCGATTCGTCTGCAAAGAGCAACTCGGAGCCGCTTGGCGATAGATAGCCATAGCGAATTTCCGTCACTAAATGGTAGCGAATATCCGAGGGCTTGAATTGAGCGTATTGCGCCCAATGCGGGAAATATGCGACTACCTTGTTTTGGGCAAAAAGCGTAGCCACGCACAATAAAACAAAAAATGGCAAAAATTTATTCATTGCAAACCTCATTTTACCACATATATTTTTTCGTCGGTTTTATCCAAGCAAAAAGTATATCTGCCATAATCATAATAACTTCCTCGCTTATCAGCATGTGTTTCTTGATTTCTTTCTTCGCCCTTATGCCCGTCTTCGCAGTATTTATAGGGCCTGCCATCGTTGCGCCCATAAGATTTGTAATGTGTTATAATCAAAACGGGATCAGGTTCAAAACTATCCAAATAATTTTTTGTATCTGCTGGCGTTGAATTCTCAGGCACAAACTGACACATAGCTCTAATTGCTCTTAAACCTGTTTGAGATGTTGCTAAATATTTAGCTAAACTATCTGGCAAAAAATTTGCCAGGTCATTCCAACCGCCGCTCCAGCAAGCATCTATAGAACACAAGGCTGTGTCTTGCTTAACGGTTGGGGTTACAACAGTTATTGGAACCGTATCTAGCGTGTATCCTGTTGTATCTGGCTCCGAATCTGGCGGATAAACAATTATTGGAATTGAGTCTATTCTATATCCTGTTGTATCCACCTTATTTGTTGTTATAGTAGTAATTGTCAGTTTGTTATAATTGCTGTTGTTGGCATATATTCCAGTGCATCCTTTCTTTTTGTCCCAGCCCTCCTTAGGGCACCGCAAATAGTTCGAAAATATTTCCCTTGCAACACTCGTATCAGATAAAACTCCAACGCAATTTGCTATAGAATCCTGCCCTCTTTTTGTTTTTCTAAGATCTAGAACAATTTGGCTCTTAAGCACATCTATATTTATTTCACCATAATCCTGCCAATCAAAATCCGCTGGCAAATCCGCTTTAAGTGCCACTTCTTCGCTCACAGACAAATCCGAGCAAGAGCCAAAAAACAAAGCCGCAAACACACATAAGAAAATTGATAATTTCTTTTTCATGGCAATTCTCCCTAAAATTCCACAGTTACTGTGCCAGATATTATATACCTCTTCAAATCCATCTCCTTTTCATCCTCATCTACAGCGAATGAAATTGTGTTGGAAAGCAAACCGCCCTGCAAAGCAAAATTTGCTCGCTCGCTTATTTTAATTTGCGGACCGCCTATAACTAAAGATTCGCTTGTTTTATTAACCGCCAAATAACCAACGGCAGGGTCGTCTATAAGCACGTAAGGATTTTTAAACTCTTTGCCAAGCTGCTGAAAGCCGCCAAGCAAGGAAAGCCCGCGCCATATTCCCACTTTTAGCCCAGCCATAATGCGGTCTGTTTGCGGGTCGTTCAAGCCCCCTTCCTGTTTGTTCTGCTCATAAGAAGCGGAAAGGGTCAACACATTGCCTAAATCTGCCAAACGTGCAACATTGACCTCTGTGCCGCCGCCAAGACGAGTGAAACTGCCTTGGAATTCAGAGGAATAAGTTCCAAAAACAGCCCTGACGCTCACCGCTTTGTTCCAAGCAAAATTTAAATCCACATCGCCGCCGCTTCTATCCGGGGTGGCATAGCCAGAAGGGAGTGCCAAATTTACGGAAGGGTCTAAAAATTGCTCTCCGCGCTCCAAGCGAGTATAGGTTTGCTGGGTGTATGAATTGCGATAGAACTGGGCAAGTTTATAGTTGTTATCCAAGCCAGAAGCTCTATAAATAGGAATTCTACTGCCGTTGAAAACAGGGCCTGCCGTTCCTTGCCATCCTCTGACTATTGTGATGGCATTCAAAGGCAAGGTGTAATAAAGGGAATAATACATATTCTCTAAAGAACCGCTACGGAACTGCTGCAAATTATAATCCAAAGCAGCATCGCTGTTGAGTATTGGCAAATATGGCAAATATGCAGGCGAAGCCGCAAGTTCGGATTCAAAATCCTTGTCTGTCTTTAAAAAATGCCCTGAGAATTTTGCTTCAAACGGATTTTCGCTATATTGCACAAACCCATTGCCAAGCAAAGCCCCTTGGGCTTTTACCTCTTCTACCATAGAAAGTTTGTACGAAGGTTTTAGGCTTGCTGTTGTTCTATAATATGGATAAACACTTGAGATACCTACAGCAGTGTTAGAAGGCAAATCATTAACTATGGCAAAATCCAAAAATGTTTCTTCAACTGCTGGCATTTTCTCGTGCTGCCAATGGCTCCAGCCAGACATGGCATATTCAACTCCAACGCCAAAACTCACCGGGCCAGCAAGAAGTTTTTTGCTATTATAGTTCAGTTCAAAACTCAGCACATTGTTTCTTTCGTAATCTATAATGGAATCTCTGCTGCCTTTCAAAGAACCGCTGAATCTGTTGAATGTATAAACCTCGTTTATACCAAAGTAAACGCCGTAAGTTTCGGCACCAATGCGAGTAGCTGCAGAATATCTATCCTTATTTGGGTCAAAATCAAAAAATCTCCGGTCTGTTTCATCTGCAACCCTGCGCAAACGCACAAGGGTTCCCTGCAAAAGAATATTGTCAAATATGCCAGCGGAGAATCTGTATTCCACATTTAGCCCCTGCAAAAGCCGCCTGTTTGTGCCGTCTAAATACCTATCTTCCATCGCTTCTCTTTTTAAATCGGAAAATATCTCTGGCTCCATTATTAGTTCTGGCTCGGGCAGATAAATGGTTAGCGGCGTATAGGCAAGGCGCATGGTTCCTAAATTGAATTTCAGCTTTTTATCCATTATATTGCCATCGTAGCTCCACCATCTGATTATGGGGGCATTATTGCCCTCGCGATATGCGGACTGCCAATCTTTGTGAAAGCGCAAATCAAAAGAGGCTTTTGTTTCGTTGCTCGGACGAATGGAGATGCTCAATAAAAAGTCGGTAAAAGCTAAATATTCAGAGGCATCTTCGCCATCTGGCAATAATGCCTCGGAAGATAGAGTAGAAGACAATATGCCACCTTTAGCATGGCCATTTATAGCAAAACCGATTACATTTTCTTCTATGCTGTCTAGCACAGCAGAAACCTGAGCAAAAGACATGCTGCAAAGCAAACCTAAAACTACTATTGCATATCTCATATTCACCTCTTAAAATTCCACATTTATGGTTGCTTCAATAACACTTTGCGAAAATTTATGCTTTAACTCCGTAACATCACTATCAATAGCATTCACAACTGCATAACCCGCCATATTTGTTCCAGTACTTATCCTTCCGCTATCATTTACAAAAGCATAGGAATCGGTTTTTAACTTATAGGTATTTTCTACGCTTATAACACCGTAGTTTATAGAAAGCCAGGCATTTTTTGCCACGGTGTAATCCAGCCCTGCCATCCACTGGTTCTGCGTTGTATTTACAATTGGCACAATGGAAACTTTTAAATTTGAAGTTTGCATAGCTTGAACATTTGCGCCGGCAATATTCAGTTCTGAACCTATTTGCTGATAACCAAATGTTAAACCGAACCTTCTAAAAAAGCGCCAATACAAACCAGCATTCATAAAGTCACTGCTAAACTCTGCCAAGCCAAAAGATTCCCAATCCTGTTCTTTTGCGGAATGTTTATAGCTACCGCTCAACTCAAGAGGCTGTTCATAACCGAGAATCCCAAAAACATTTACCTTTGCGCCGCCGCCATATTCCGAATATTTTGCAGCACTTGCGCTAGCATCGGGAGAAATCTGCTCATAACTTGCAAACAAAGTTTTAACCTCTGCCAACCCTTTCCAGTTCACGGTAAAAACTTCCTGATAACCTTGGCGATTGGAAGTGGCAAAACCGTTTGGCAAAGCCATTTGCAAATTTAAATCGGAGAGTTCTTCCAACAGGGCAAGCTCTGCCCGTGTTAGAACGGAAGGATTCCAAGAATTTTTTGCATAAGGGCTATTATTGTAGCTCTGAGTTTGAGCACTCGCATCTGGCTCGCCAGGAGCAAGCGACACCTGCATGGGCGAATGTTTGGGCGTAAAGAAATAAAGCGCATCAAAAGTGGAATAAAGCGGGGAATAAACTCCATATTTGCTCAAATTAAAAGATTGATTGGTGCAAGGGCCATAAGTATTGCCGCTAGAAGCACAACCCACATCTTTGTCTGTATTCAACACGCGGCGAGCAAAAAATGAAGGCGACTGCGCCACATTGTTAAACCAAGAGGAATCATTGCGAATAAAGGAAGAGGAAACGACAAAGTCTGCAATGCCTTTATAACCCAAATCCATTTGCATAAGGACGGCTTTGCCATCTTCTTGCCGGACTGTATTTTGCGTACCTATAGTTTTGCCCGCATCATCGGTTAAAGGAGTTACATCATAAACATCGTCTTTAGACATAGCAAGTTCAGCGGTTAAATTTGCAATCAAGGAACTATTCCCCAGCAACCCAGCGATATCCGCACCTGCCCTGACTGCAGAAATGGATGTTTTTTGCGGCAGGGAATCTAAGGTATTTAGCAGAGAATCCCTAGAAAAAGCGTCTATGCTGCAACCAGGACTGGGGCAGAAATAGTATTTGGAGGTGCCTTTGTCGTCAAAAATTGACAGATAAGTACCACCAATCAGCAGATTTTTATTAAGCGGCAACAACTCGATGTTTGTACCAAACAGGAATTTGTCAAAACGCCCTGCCTGTGTTGCACCCGGAATGCCCTCGTTGGGGAGCATATTGCCCATAGCACCGCTTGCATCCAGATAACCTGCGCGGCGGAGCCTGGCTCCCAAAGCCTCAACGCGCAGTTCACCTAAAGTTTCACCGAGCTGGGGGCGGAATTGCAAATTAAAACCCTGCAAATTCCTCTGGTTGCCTTCTAACAATGCTTCTTTTTGAGCCATTTCCCTTTTGCGAGCAAAAATCATAGGCTCGTACATAATATCCAAACCAGGCATATAAAGAGTTAGCGGTGAATAAGACTGCCTAAAATCACCCACAACCCAGTAAAAATTATCTCCAAGATTCCCCTCTATGTTCATCCAAGGGACGTTTACCGTTGTAGCAGCAGCGGCAAAGTATTCCTGCGCACCTGCGCCCAAGCGCAAAAGCAAATTAGCAGTTATTATATCCCAAGGGCGGAATTTGAAATTCAAATCCACTTGCACAAACTCAGAAATCTCGTGTCCAGGCATTCTATTTGTGGAATAACCGTTATTGCCGCCTTCTGTGCTATTGGGTTTTTCATCAGGGGATTCAAAATAAGAGTTAAAAGAAGCACTGCGAACGGTTCCGCTTATTTCAAGCCCTTTGCGAGCATTAAGACCCTCTACTCTATTCTCTATTTCTTCAGGGTTTTCAGTTGCAAAAACCAAAGAGCAAGAGGCTAAAACGGCAAAAATCAATTTTTCATTCATATTTCACAGCCTCGCTTATTAAAACCAAACCTTTGTTTCGGCTTGAACATAGTGAACATTCCAATTATTCTGCGGCAAATTCTCATCGCTGTTTGTCAAATATTTATAACGCACGTGCAAACCTGCACGCGCGGCATAGTCCCAGTCAAAACCCACGCCTATGGCGGTATTTAGGATATTTATGGGAGAAAATTTATATTCGTAATAACCACCTGGGGCTGGGTATAATCCAGGATAGCTACTCGCAGGGGGCATTGAGCTTCTAACAGAAAGCTCGGCATAAGCTTTTTCCGCTCTGAACATCTCAAAGCCTAAAATTAAAAACCCGTGCAAGTTAGGCGTAATGGCTATTGCAGGCTCGGACTGCACAAACCAATTCCACATGAGCATATCGTTCTCGTATTTATCCGTATAAGCCACAGGGATAAAGGATTTTGAAACACCGGAAAGAGCTGTGTATAATTGCAGCATTACGTTTCTATCCGTGCCAAACCAATGCCCAATATCATAACCCATATCTACGGCTACCGTGGAATTCCATTTTACGTTGGTAGGCATATTGCATGGCACATTCGAGGCATCCGTGTAAAAATTAAGCCGTGCGCAATAAAAAGCATCTTGAACATTGTCGTAAGGAACAAAGGCATCCCAGGTTTCCCCGTAGCCGCTGCGCAAACCTCCCCTTTGGTCGCCTAGTTTAAACGGAGGATTAGCACCTCCTCCTGCCACCCTATAAGCATAGCGAGCTGTAAGATCGCTATTGCCAGAATCCGCAGGGAAGAATGGCTTATGCTTGGTCCAGCTGGTGGAGGTTTCCCATAAATACCGCCCAACTAAATTATATCTGAAATTTATCACATCTGCACCTTCTTCCAACTGCCTGTGAATTCCATACTGCACATCAAAACGCCCCCGGTCAAATTCGGGTTCCAATTTGATATTTGCGCCAACCATATTTGGCCCATAGCGGAAAGTTCCCGCGCCAACATAAAATTGGTCTTTGCGCCAAGCGGAAACCCTATCGGGGTTAGACATAGAATAAGGTGAGTAGAAATCCTTGGGCAAATATATAAGTTCCACGGTCATCGGCTGCCAATGCTTGTCTTGCGCTTTTACATAAAGGCCAAAAGCAGGCGAGGAAGTAGATGAGCTGTAGTCGGTAGCATTATAGCAATTATCTTTAGAAAGCGCAGGATCGCACGGAAATGTAGGACGGAAGGTTGAGGTATCATCCCAGCTGAATGCTAAGTCAAAAGATAAAAAGAATTGTGGATTTATATTGCCTTTTAAATCTATGGAGGCAACGCGCAGATTTTCAAACTTTATGCTGCTATCCGGGTATTTGATAAACGGGTAAATAGAAGGTTCGTATATCTGTTCCGGATCAAAAGTGATTCCCATATAATTTGCGCCAACTGTTAAGCTGGCTTGGTCAAAATTAATTTTTTCCTTTGCCAAACGCCAGCCTACAGCCTTGCCGCGATAGTCGTAGGTACCAACCATTGCAAGCTCGCTGTTATCCCTTGTGGCAAGGCGCATACCATCTCTGGTTCCAATGTCCACGCTGTTGGGTTGCGAAAGCAGCACCTGGCCTTTTAGGTCCCAAGGCAGGGTGTGCACATCCAGCATTATTCCGCCAAAACTGCGATTTGTCCAAAAGGCTCTGCCACCCTCTTTCACAGGCTTAAAACCCTTTTCTTTATAATATGAGCTAACAACCTTTTCTTCTTCGTAAAGTTCGTATTGCGAGACAAAGCGTGGGCTGGTTTCGCGTTCCCATATAGTTAAAGGGCTTTGAGATGTCCAAATAACGCCACCCATGAGCAAGGTTGCGCCAAACTCCCCACCGCGCATATCCATGCCGGCAAGCATATTTTCCGCTATGGAAACCCCATAAAAATCGCTGGATGGATGGAAATACGGCACCCTTTCCCCTGTATTGCCAAAATTTTCGGAATTAGGGGCAAAGGCTTGCCTGTTCACAAAAAATCCGCTAAAATCAAAAGGCAGGTACAGATTGGAAAACACGGTTAAATAAGATGCCGGAGAAACTACAATAAAAGCGTTTAGAGCGGAATTGACAAAAGTGCGCATCCCTTTGCTGCCTTGCAGCGCAGCGGTTTTAGAATAATCGTAATGATATAAACGCACTGTGAAATCACCAGAAACAGCAACTGGAGAATCATCTTTGCCTATAACGGTGGAGCCTGCATATTCTCCAAGCGAATCCAAACGGGCTTCTACTTGAGACTGGTCGCTTTCGCTCTGAGAGTATGCAAAAGATACGAAAAGGAACAAACCGAATAAAATTTTTACTCTCATGCAATCCTCACAACATATTGCGGAAAGGATAACCTTCCGGGCCTTTGTATTCTTCGCCAACCTTTTTGATGACTACATCGTCTATCCAAACCTTGAATGCCTGATTTTCATCTTTGCGCACCTCTATTCTAAAACCCTTTACATTAGCCCAAGAGAAGGGCAGAAAAACCTCTCGCAAATTTTTGGAGTCCCAATAAACGCCCATATTCCCGAACAATCTGAGAGGTATGCTTATCCTTTGCCATTCCGTTGTTATATCGCCAAAGCTTTTGGAACCTATTTTAACCTGCAAAGACTCTCCGTTGCTCTTAACTCCATCGTCTAAAAGCACGTATTGAGCCACTTCCCCGCCTTGAGCGCCCTTAATCCAAAATTCCAAAACGCCCTCTTCAAGATAGGGGGTGACATCCTTGGAACCGGCTATACATATAGCAACACCGGAATAATCGCTTGCTATAAGCTCTATTTCCATGGACAAATCGCCTTCCATAGCGTATTTATCGGTAAATCTGGGTTCCGGGTTTTCGCGCGGGTATTGGTAAGTGTAGCCTCCACCTCTGGGTATGCTCTCACGCATAATCACAACCACCACGTCTTGGTCGGTATGGAAAGGTTTAATTTCTTTTTTCAAAAACCGCTCGGAATCGCGGTTTTTGTAATCGCTAAAGGCGGCAAAAGCATCGGTAAAAAACAAAAACAGCACCGCTAATGAAGAAACTACATGAGCCAATTTGCAATTTTTGGAAATCATACCCGTAATATAGATTTTTTTCAATTTTAATTCCTCCAAGGAGCGTTCTGAGAATACCCATTCAGTTTATTGAATATGTATTTCCCAGACTCGGTCATTTTGCTTTGATCAGCCCAATCTCCGTCCAAATCAAATGCTCCTACAGCACCCTGAATGCCAAAAAACGCGGAACCTTCGTATTTATCGCTTATCTGCCAAGCCGCCGAAGATATTTTTTTCTCGTCCATAAAGCCATGCCATTCATCTGTCCGATCGGCATTGTGCGTATTGTAATTATTATTTTGCCCACCGTCTGAGTTGGTTGTGCCATATTCGGTTATGAAAATAGGAACTCCTGAATTTAAAGCATTTTCAATATTGTTGCGCCAGCCCCCCAAGGAGTGCGAAGCTGCATAAAAATGATAGACATAACCGACATTTTCATCATTTAGTTTATTGCCTATAACGTCCTGAACTCTTTGAGACCATTGAGGCGTGCCAACAAGAATAAGGTTGCTGGAATGCTCGCGTATAACAGGGATAATTTGCTCCGCATAGCTTTTGATTTCTGCCCAGCTTATTCGCTCTGAAGCAGCACAGCTGGTGTTGGTTGTACTGTTCGCTCTGCAAACAGGCTCATTGAAAATCTCAAAAATCACATTGTCGTAAGATCCGTATTTTTCTGCCATATATCCAAAAAAATCTTTTGACTGCTGGACTTCATTATGAGCGTTATGCGAATGCCAATCTATAATTACATAAATATCGTTTTCTATTGCAGCTTCCACTACGGTTTCTATTCTACCGCGGTTGCGCCCAGCCTGTTGGCCAGAAAAGTCAGAGGAGGTGGAACCGTAAGCGGCTCGCACAATTTCTGCCTTCCAAACTTCTGCCATGCGCTTCACGGGAACAGCCGCATAAAAACGTGCTGCTTCCTGGGTGCTCCAGCCAAAGCTTACGCCTCTTACTTGTACCCCGCTGCCATTTTTTGAACCATCTAAATAAGACGTCCCTGGCCTTACTTTTAATTTGCCATAATAAGAAACCGGGCCTTTGCCCCCTTCACTTGGTGGGGGAAAAGGAGGCTCTTCAGAACCTCCAGAGGTAGGATTATCATTTGAAGTACAGGCAAAGAACAGAGCCACGGTGCAAGCCGCAATGATTTTTTTAAACATAGAGCAACCTCTTAAGGATATGTTTTTCAATTTACAACCCTCAAAGTTTTAACCTGCGAGCCTTGGCTTAAACGCAAGATATAAACACCTTTTTGCAAATTAAGGCTGCCTAGCGAAACCTGCTTTGAACCCGCATTTTGATGCCCACTGAGCAAGCTGCCCATTTTTTTACCGGAAAGCGAATAGACATCCAGCTTTGCAACACCGCTTTGCGCAAGATAAAGCTCTATTTTTCCAGAACCCATTGCAACCAAACCCATGCCCTTAGCATTGCTGAACTGATATACAGCGCTGGGAGGCTCAGGTGGTGGATCTACAACGCCTGGTATTGATGTTGGCGGTGTTAAGCTGCCTATGTCTGTGCCACTGCCCGTTAGCGTTATGCTTAGACCCCCTGTGGGCGAATCCAAAGAGCCGTCTGTAACAACTGCCAAGAAAGTGATTTTGCCTATTTTACCAGCTTCTGGATAATAAACAAGCGAGTCTGGCTTAACCTGTTCCAATCTGCCCGGATATTGAGAAGCCAAATAAAATTTCTTGAACGATAGCGCATCTCCGTCTGCATCTTTGCCGCTAAACAAAGTCATTCCAATGCCTACAGGGTCTGTGTTTGGGAAAGAGGGTGCGTAAGTGCCGCCGATTGGCCTTATTGTGGGCGCAAAATTCCTAAGTTGCAAAACAACGCTCGCAGAATTATTGCTCGTCCCGTTTTTGACTTTGACTGTATAGTTGAGGGTTGCTTCGGCAGAGGCTACATTGTGCTGCGAAGCATCAGGGGTAAAGGTAACGACATTTTTAGCAGCTGAAATAGTTGCCGTTCCCGTAGAAGGAGGCGTAACAGAAACACTCTCAAACTCCGTGCCTTGGCCGGTAGGGTCTTGAACCGATAAAGTGCTGATAATATTTAAATCAGTAGGGGCTTTGCGGCTAACTGCAATGGGTGCTTTTTCCGGCAGAATTGGCCTTCTATCGGTTATGTTTATTGTTATTTTGCTTTGAACGGTTACGCTACCCTTGGTTATTTTGTAAATAAACTTAACTTTATCGCTAGGCGAGCCTCTGCTGGCAGTTGCGTATGTAACGCTGTTTGCGGTTTTTGAAGCAGTCCCGAATTCCGGTTCGCTAACATCTGAAATTTCTCCGTCCAAACCGAGGTCGGTTGCAGAGAGCGTGATGGAATTCCCATCTTTAACGGATTTAACAACATTATTGCCCTTGGGGTGTGAGCTAGGTATATACGAAGTCCATTTTTTTGAATCCATATATGTTTTAAAATACCCGCCGGAAGTTGAAAAACGGGATATTGAAAGATTTGAAATGCTGGTTCCCTCGGTAAACATAGAAGAAGCTTCAAAATTTGACGCACTCCAATTGCAACTGCTTATGTTGGCACCATCCATCCACGTTATCCATTTGCTTCCATTATTGAGATTGCCCTTGCCATCTGCTTCTGTGAAACCAAATTCAGAGCCAAAAACAGCATATCCGCTTTGTCTTGCGCTGTTTGCACTGGTCATTACGTTATCGTGCCCGCTTCCTCCACCTTGCGCTGCGTAAAAATGGAAGGTAAAAGCGACGTTTTTTGATTCGGCTTGTTCTTTGGTACCAAAATTGCCAGCCTGGTCCGAAGGATTTTGAGACCAATTACGGCTACCTATCAACACCAAATTGTTGCTGCCAGCATTGCGAATGGCGGTTATAACAGCATTGGCATACGAGGTTATTTGAGCTGCGCCAGTATTAATAGGTTCGTTAAATATCTCCCAGATTATATTCGGCACGTCCTTATATTCTCTAGCCATTTCGCCAAAAAACGAAACTGCATCTGCCTGCTCGGCATCGGCATTGTGGGAATGCCAATCAACTATCACGTATATATCGTTTGCTATAGCTGCATCCACTACTTTTTTTATTAAATTCTTTTGGCCTTCCTTGTTATCTTGCAAGTATCCAGCAAATCCACCAGGTTTGTTCACCGGTTCGGTGTTGTTTCCATACCACTTTATTGCCATTGCTGCACGAATAACGCCTATTTGCATATTATCCACAAACCAGTCCACGGTTTCCATATTGTAAAAAGGCATTCCAGTGCCATCGCTCCAGTAGAGGCTTGGCCCTTTGAGCATAACCGGCGTTGAAGTGGTTCCTGAAACGGAGCCGCAAATATTGCTGCCGCAAACTTTCAACATACCAAAATTGCTAGCGGGGCCAGCTAAAGCCTGGGTAGCTAGCAGCAGAAATGCAAACACAAGAATTTTCATAGGAGCCTCACTATAATGGGTACAGGTAATATAGATTTTTTTTAACTAAAATAACATAAAAATGGGCTATTGGGGGTTATTTTTTGAAAAAACGGCTTTTTTTTGTGATTTTTCTATATTATTTTATACAATTCCCATAGGAGGTTGCTTTATGTTAAAAAAAATTATCGTGGCAAGCGCAATGCTCTCGCTCATAGCCTGTTCCAGCAACAATGACGACAGCTCAAACAAAGGCGATTCCAGCCCTTCCCAAGGTGGCGGTCAAAGTTCTTCATCGCAAGAAGCCCTTGAGACTGTTGTAATATCAAGCCTCGGTACCTCAGGAGGTTTCTCGGCTTTGTTTGGAACCTACCCTTACGGCTACACATTAAAAGCAAATGTGGACGAAAATTTAACCCAGTTCTGGAGCTGCCCAACCGCAGCACAACCAACAAGGCCAGATATAGTGGGATGCGACACACGCGAACCTGGCAATAATGCCATTTTGCAAAACTACCTAACAACTCAGGATGCACCTCTTCATTATATCATCAACAATCATCTTACGATTGCAGCAGACCCTCTGAAACGATGCATTAAACTGGATAGGTACAATCTAACAGGGGTTGGAGACCAAGCGGCGCTGGGGTTAAATGTTTCAAGTGATGAGAGAAGCAGCATAGAAGAAATGGGGATAGATGCTCTGAATAGAATAATAGCCTTTACTTACATCCATGCAGGCGGTGCACATAAATTCCGCGTTGCTGTGAACGATGCCGATTTTTGGTATGCAGATATTCCCGCGCAAGAAGCCGATGGCGAGGTGATAATTGATGTAAAAGACTTAAAAGGAATGGGTTCTTTTGCCGCAAGCGAAGACAAAGACGAAACTCCTTTTGATGTTGGAAAAGCGACAAAATTCCTGTGGGTTGTGGAATATGACGCTTCCACTCCAGCAAATAACACAGGCTCGCTTTTTATTTATTCTTTCAATGCGCTGAAAAGAGGAGCTAATTAATTCCGAGTTGGCTCCAAAACAAAAAGCCCTCGCAATAGCGGGGGCAAAGTGAGAATTCAGCATCCAAAAATCGTTATCTTCTTTCCTGCTTGCTTAACCTCTTTCACATAAAGTTTTTTGCTCCAGCTTTTCTTGGGAGTGCGGTCAAAAATCACTATCCAGCCTTCTTTTGAACCCACTCTCTCCATGTATTTCAAAATCTGCACCGTGGCATCTTTGACGGTTTTGGTACCCTGATAAAGTTTAAGCTCAATCGGGTATTTCTGATTCTCCCACTCAACGCAAATATCAGCACGGTTAGTGCCTAAAGCCATTCCACGGCTGATATGGCCGCCACCGTTTAGCACACGCTGCAAAAATGCTTGGATTACCAAATGAGGGGCGGCTTCGTCATATTGGTAAAAATTCCCCTTATACTTCGTTGTCCATATCTCGCTGTTCTCACGCCAGAAACTCTGAAACTCTTTTAGCAACGTGTTAATATTTATTTTACCAGCTTTTATATATTTAGGCAAATCACTGTTTGGCATTTCAGTTTTAAAATTTTCCTGCAAAGTGTAATTCAAGTATCTCACTATTATTTCCGAATAAATTTTATTCGCTGGCTCAACTATGCCATTGCCTATTTCTCTTATCAACCCCAAATCTCTTGTATATAGATAATCGTCAGAAATTCTGTCCACAGCCATGCTATCACCCAAAATAAGCGGCTGTATAACGTTGCGGACACGTTCCTCTTTTAGCCTCTCCATAAGCGAATCAAAATGCGTTCCCCTTGCCAAAATTATGTTTTGGATTGCTTGCTTTGCCATATCTTTGGTTATGGCCATTGAATAATCAAATTTGCAAATTTTTTCAACCGCTTCCCTCGCTATAGCATTCATAAGCCACGGCTGGCCCTGTGTTTGCTCAAAGATAAACTCAATCGCATCTTTTTCAAAAATCTGCCCTGTTGCTGTGATGTGCTGAGAATAAAGCTCGGCAACATCTTCGCAATTGAAATTACTGAGAGCTATTGCTTCTGAAATTACATTAAATGGGCTTGAGCTGCCCAGCGTTTCGCTTTCTGGGCGGATGCGTGTTTTGTAGTCCCTTATGTTGCGCATTCCCACCAGCGCAATGCTTTGAACAAAAGGAACGCTGTCCCTGTTTACATATCCATATCTAAGCTGCCTTAAAAAAGTAATTAATGTTCCATTTGAGAGGCAATCAGCTTCGTCAAAAAATATGACCAAAGGTTTATCCAAAGTTTTGCAATACGCGCTAAGCGATGTTTTCAATACATTGGTAATATCGTTGTCATCTGCGTTTTCTGCAAAACCGCTAGGCATATTATGGTCGTTAAGAGCTGCTTTTATGTTTTTTACAATTGCGGGGATGCCTTTCTCTGGCTCTACAAGTTCTTGCACTCCTTCGAGTGAGCAGTATAAAGCGTAAAGTTTGCTCTCTGCATTTATTTTGCGAGCAAGCCCCTTTAATAGCGTTGTCTTTCCGCTCTGCCGAGCGGCGTGAAGGACAAAATAATTCTTTCGTTCTATTAAATTCATTAGCTCTTTGCTTATATTACGCAAAGGGTCAAGCATATAATGCTCACCTGAGTTGCAGGGGCCAGCTATATTGAAGTATTTTTGAGGCATTAATGGTAAAATAGTAAAAAAAGCCCCCGTTTGAATAAACGGGGGCTTTTTGTTTTTCTATAAGTTATTATTTAACCACAATCCTGCTGGTGTAGCCGAGCGAAGGAGCGCGAACCATGTAGATGCCGGTTGGCAAGCTGCCAAGGTTCATGGTGTTGAGGTTTGGGGTTAATGTTTGGGATTTAACCATTGCGCCCTGCAAGTTGTAAACTTGAACCACAGCTGGTTTAGCGATGGAAGCGGTAAGCACTTTGCCATTCATAGCAAAGTTCACGCTTGGGGCATTTTTGCCGCCAATAATAGGAGTTCCGCCGCCGTTGCATGTACCGGCAAAACCGAATTCTACCAGCGTAAAATTAACTGTTGTGGCAACATAACCTTTTAAACGTATTTTAACGGCTGTCATCGTGTCTGTTGCCGTAGTTATAGGCCACGGTCTTAACCCAAGCGCAACATTACTTGGCCACATGGTCCAATTTTCCGATATAAAATCACCGGATTCTGTTACTCCTGGCCCATCGGGCGTTGGGCTAGTCCTTGTCCATCTAAAATCTACCGTCTTCCTCTGCCCATTAGGTGCTTCTGGAAGAATGCTATACCAAGTATCAAAGCCTCTAACTTCGCTGCCTTTTTCTCCTTCATCCCATCCAAGCTCTATAGCTAGGTTAGCGCCGCTATTTACGGTAGGTTCCATAGTGTTTGTGTGGTCGCTGATATAAGTCAGGCAAAAGCCGTCTTTACCGAGGCCAGCAGGAGCAGGCGCACCGATATTTTTTGGTGATTTTGTACTATTGCTCAGATTAACCCCAATCGCAGCTATGCTAGGGTCGAATGTAGCTAAATCGCCTGGGCCTATTACGAGCTTAAGCTCAAGACCGTTTGGGCCCATAAGCGAATTGCCGTTTTGTTTATTCGTTATTGCTGGCCCTTCACATGCTACTGGATCATCTGTGCCTACAAAGGTAACCCAGTTACCACTTATTTTTGCTTCTACTTTATTAACCTTGGTTGTACTGCCGCCGCTAGGAGGCATCCACGCTTTGCCTGCGCAATTTTTTGGCCCTACATCTGTATCCGGGCCAGCTAAATAGCCATACCACCAGCCACCATAATTTTTGTAGCACGGATCGTTATCGTTGGTTTCATCAAAAGCTGGAGAACTCGTGCACTCTACCACCCAAGGAAACTGCACTTGCCCATGATCCGCATTAACTGACCACAATTGGGCGAAAGCCATACCGGAAGCAAAAACTATTGCCACCCCGATCTTTTGAAATTTGTTCATAAAAAACTCCTGTAAAAAAACCCACAATAATAATATATATAAAAATCCCAAAAACAGACAAAAAAATGACAAAATCGGTAGAAAAATGTGATTTTTGAGAGTAAGGACAAATGCGACCCAAGGTCGCAAATAGGTACTCAAACTGTATATATTTCCTTTTCTTTATCGGTGAATGTTTTTGACGAGCAAATAGCAAAAATTATGGATTTTATGACTTTTTCGGGAATTTCCCCAAGAACTTTCACTTTTCCTTCTGCGTAGTCTTTCCTGAACTCTGCCTCGCTGAGTTCAAACAAATTATCTCTGCTGCATTGAACGCAGGATTCTTTGGTCAATTCATTCCAGTCATTGCCATTGATGCAAACCAAGGATTTCAAATCATTTTTCGCCAGTATGCGGGATTTCTCAATTTGCGAAGTTACATAGAAATATCTCAAAATACTATTGTGCTTGAAGACTATGATTATCCGGTGGTCAATATCGGAACCTGGCGGATACTTCCCTTTAAAAGCTTTCCATTTTCCAACACTAAACAAATTATCGGGAAATATGATAGGCATTGTAATGTTCTTTTCTCAAGGAAAGATACTCCTTGTCATCTTTGAACGGGTCGCTTTCCTTACCGAAATCCGCGAAACGTACAGAATCGTCAGGATCTTCAAAGAAATCTATTTCATTCATCTGCACTCTTTTGGTCAATCCAAACAGTTCACTTTCGTGCTTTTTCCATTCAGGATAACAATGCGATATTTCGCTCAATTTTCCCCAATCGCAAGCACCGAACTCCTTTAACGCGAAATCAATGGATTCTTTGAAACTAACCGATAATTCATCTTCTTCCTGTTGCTTGATTTCAACATTGTTTTTATCCATTTCTTTGATTGAGGATAAATGCTTCGCATCGGCGCAGTCCAAATTTAACAAGTTGCCTCTTAATATATCCAATGTGGAAGAAGCCACTGGCCCCAGCTTCATTGCATAATAATCATCGAGTGTTGCAGTTATCCCAAAATGGCGTAAATGATACCTATCCGAAAAGAATATCATTTTCAGCAAATACACTATATTGAAGCGGTCTTGATTGCTAGGCGGAGCTTTTCTCTGTATATAATACAAGGCTTGCAGTATCTTGAGAGCTGAAAATCCATTGATTGCCATATTCATAATATAGCAAATCGTGGCGGGGTATGGGCGTATGCAATACGCCCATACATCACCTAGCTAAGGTGAGGATTTCCACGCCGTGGGGGGTTATCGCAATGGTGTGCTCCCATTGGGCAGAGAGTTTGCCGTCTGCCGTCACTGCCGTCCAGCCGTCAGAGAGGGTTCTGGTTTTGTAGGTGCCTTCGTTTATCATGGGTTCAATGGTAAAAACCATGCCCTGTTCAATTCTTGGGCCGGGCAGCATTTGGCGGTAATGGAGAACCAAAGGGTCTTCGTGGAAGGCCTTGCCAATGCCGTGGCCGCAATAGTCGCGGACTACGCTAAAGCCGTGCTCTTCGGTTATTCCGCTTATTATTGCGCCTATGTCGCTGAAACGCGCACCGGGTTTTTCGCAGGCTTTTATGCCCTCAAAAAGGCACTCGCGGGATGTTTCTACCAGTTCGCTCGCGTTTGGCTTGGGTTTGCCAATGAAAAAGGTTGCGCTTGTGTCTGCGTGGTAGCCGTTTAAAATAGAGGTGATGTCCACGTTTATAATGTCGCCGTCTTTTAGCACATAAGTGCCTGGTATTCCGTGAGTTACAACTTCATTTACGCTTGTGCAGACGCTTTTTGGGTAGCCTCTGTAGCCCAAACAGGCGGGGATTGCGCCGTTTTTGAGCGTGAACTCCTTTACAAAGTCATCAATTTCTTGCGTAGAAACGCCCGCTTTGCACATTTCGCCGCTCCTTTCAAGGGTTTCTGCCACAAGCGCTCCACAGTCTCTTATGCGGTCTATTTCTTTGGGGGTTTTTATTAGGATTTTGGACATAAGTGCTGAATTCAGCTACTCACCCCTATTCTTCGCCGCTGTGTTTTTGTAGGCGTTGTGGTCGGAGAGGGTTTTGCTGAAAAAATGCTCGCGGGAGCCATCGTCTTTTGCTACGAAAAAGAGGTTGTCGGTTTGCATTGGGAATAACGTGGCTTCTATCGCTGCGCGCCCTGGGTTTGCTATGGGGCCGGGCATAAGCCCTATGAACCTGCGCGTGTTGTAAGGGTTGCTGCTCGCAAGCTGGCTTTTGTAAATTGGGCCAGTCATGTTGCGGAAGATGAATCGCACGGTTGGGTCTGCGCCAAGGGGCATACCTATTCTAAAACGGTTTATGAATACACCCGCTATGTGAACCAATTCTTGCGAAACGGCGGCTTCTTTTTCCACAACGCTCGCCATTGTAAGCACCGTATGCCAGTCGCCAAGCTCTTGCCATATCGGGCTGTTTTTGGCTTGCATCTCGTCACGGAGATTTAAATTTGCATGTACCAAAATTTTTATTGCGCTCTGCTCATCCGCGCCATAAGGAAAAGCATAAGTGTCTGGGAGAAGATAGCCTTCCAAGTCTTTTGCTTTTATGCCAAGGGATTCTGTAAACGGTTGGCTGTGCATAAGGCTATCTAGCCTTGCGCTATCTAGTTTAAGGGGGGAATGCGAAAAAAGGCCAGCTATTTCCCAAGTTGCCTTGCCCTCTGGAATGGTCACCTTCACGCTCGCCGTTCTGCCAGAACTTAAAAGGCTAACAATTTGCTCTATGCTTTGCCCCGCAGGAATTTGATACCAGCCCGTTTTGAAGCTCACCTTGCCAGAGTGAAAACTGCACCACCATTTGAATGAGCGCGAGCTTTCTATAACGCCGTTTTTTTGCAAGAGCTTGCCGATTTGCGAAGCCCCGTAGCCTTTTGGAATTTCCAGCAAAAGCGGCTCTGCAAGCGGAGAAGGTTTTTGCCATTGCTTGTAAACGTAAAACGCGCTACCAATCCCAAGCCCAACAAGGGCAAAAATCAGCAGGGTAAAAAGCGCAATAAAAGTCTTCATTGGAATTAATTTAGAAAAATATAGCTTTATGGGGTGGGGTGACGCTGCACTTTTATCTTCATTTTGTCAGGAACGCCAGAAACGCTTTTCATCAGGTATTTCTCCGCACGGTCTATGTATATGTTGGGCATATATATTTCAAGGAACATACGGCTCATATAATCGCGCTCGCCGCCCAGCATCCCTATTAAAAATACATGGCGCAATAAAAACTCGTCCGATTCCTTTAAGTCGTAATGCTCGTTCATCAGGGGGATTAGTTTTGCCGCCTCTTTATATCTTTTGTGCATTGCCAAATCCATAAATTGGGTTTCCACAGCTACAGGAATTGGAAGCTCACCGCCCAGGAGCATAGCTTTTAGCTCCGCGTAAAGGGGAATGGTGTCTCTTGCCTCAGAAAAAGGGGCCTTTGCAGACCACTTGCGGTAATCAGTCCAAAAAGCAGCCCAGTTAAAATTCTCGCCCCTGTTTTTCAAAGACAAAAGCAGATGATTTTCCAGATATAAGTTCCTGGGCAAGTGCGGAGCGAGGCTATCTGAAAAAGCCCTTCTTGGAGCATAGTCCGCGGAATCCAAAAAAGCAGGCCAGCAAATATTGCAGCTGTCAAAAGCGGATACAAAACCTACAAAGGTGTTTACAAAACGCGCCCGCTCCGCCTTGTTGTCCACAAGGGGAATGTACTCGCTATTGGCTTCCACCATTTTCATCACAGGTCTGATGCTGGCAGCATTGAATAAAAAATTCTGCTCGCCAAAAAAATACCAAGGGAGGTGAATTGTTTTAAATTCCTCAACGAGCGCAGAGTCTTCCCTGAATCTACCTATGTATTTTTGGAACACAGGCTCATCGCTTGCAACCATTATAACATCAAGCTCTTCCGGTGCGCGATAGACATTCACGTATTTAAACGATTTATCCAACGCTTTTATTATGTGGAGCAAAAGCTCGTTGCTAAATTCGTAGAGCTGAAGCCATTGAACTAACTGCCCGCCGGGGTTCAAGTAACGTTTTATATGGTGGTAAAACTCAACGCTAAAAAGGCTGGAAACTCCGCTAACCCACGGGTTTGAGGGAACGCTCACAATTAAATCGTAGGAGAGGTTTTGGGTGTGGAAGAATGTTCGCGCATCGCCTATGTGCAGGAACATTCTGGGGTCGTCAAAACTGCGGTGGTTGTAGGGGTAAAATCCTTTTTTTGCAAGGTTCACCATTTCCTCTTCTATCTCCACGCAATCCAGCCGCTCCAAAAGAGGGTCTGCCAAAAGATAGTGCGAACCCATGCCGCTGCCAAGCCCAATCATCGCGGCTTTGTAGGGCGCGTTGCGCATTGCCATAGGTATAAAAGCAGTGGCGCTTTGGGTCAATTCATCGCCGCCTATCGCTCCATTGCGGTCTTTTGCCAAGCTGGCATCCGCTTTGCCGTTGGTTTTTATATAAAAACTCTTTTCGGCTTCGTGCAGGCTTATGGTTGCTGTTTTTCCGTTGCGGACATCAACCTTTTCGTTTTCTGGCAATTCGCGGTAAAAGCGGAATATGCCGCTGGTTATTCTATCGGGGTTAAAATTCATGAACAAGCTGGGCAAAAAAGCAAAAACGCAAATGGCTATGAATGCAAAATTTTTTCTGTAAACTGGGAAAAACCAAAAGAGAATTGCCAAGCCCAAAACCAAGTCTATAAACACGCCTGTGAGCAACGCGCCTTTGAGTTGAAAAACCGGAAGCAGAAAAAGCCCTGTGGCAACCGAGCCTAAAATTGCCCCTATGGTGTTCCAGCCATAAACGCTGCCTATAAATTTTTCCGAGCCTGTTCTTTTTATAAGCCAGTAAGTTAAAACGGGCAAGGTCATTCCGGCAAAAAAGCTGGTAGGGACCATCCACAAAACCGCAAGCGCATATTTGAATATGCTCCAAAAAACATAGCCCGATGCGGTTTGGTTAAAAATCTGATTGGATTCATTCATGGCTATCCAAAACGGCACATGGAAATAAAGCGTGCAAACCGCGAAGAAAGCCATGAGGATTTGCGCAAAAGCGAGGAGTTTAAGCGGCTCAAAATTTTTAGCCAAGAGTTTTTTGCAAGCAAGCCCGCCAAGCGCAAGCCCCAAAATAAATGCGGAGAGCATTTGGTCAAAACTGTGTGAGCTGGAACCCATCAAAAGCGAAAGCAGCCTAATCCATACAATCTCGTAAACAAAGGAGGTGAGACCCGTAAGAGCAGAGAACAACAGCCACCATTTAACGCTCAGGAGTTCGGGGCTGCCAGTATTTGCAGTGGCGGGCTGCTCCGGCAAAACGCCGTTATCCTTTTTAGCAATTCGCCAAAAAAATATGAACAGCGTAAAATTTATGCACCCAGCTATGCGGAGCGTGTTTGCATTGCCAAGCGTTGGGATTATTATGTAGCTCGCAAGCAAAATCCCAAAGCAGGCACCCAGCGAGTTTGTGAAGTAGAGGAGCGGGAGCGAGGTTTTTCCGCTGTCTCCGTCTCGTCTGGAAAGCCCCGCCGCTATAAAGGGGAAGGTCATGCCCAAAAGTATGGCAACGGGGAGCGTTGAGAATGTGGCTATGCAAATTTTAATAGTTTCTGCGCCGTTTGCGCCAAGCGCTCTGCTCCACTCGGAATCGTAGAATAAATTTGTGGCAAATATATAAAGCGGGTGGTAAAACATTCCGCCAAAACCTATTAGAACTTCTGTTATGGCATAAGCCAGCAAGGGCCTTTTTATGCGGACAACCAGCCTGCCAGCGAGGAAGCTGCCAAGCGCAAGCCCGCCCATATAAACGCAAAGCGTGAGTATTTGCCCGTAGCTGGAATGCCCTAAAAATAATTTTAAATAACGCGCCCACGTGCCTTCGTAGATTAAACCGGATATGCCGGAAAGAGCAAAGAGAAGATATATTACGTAGTTGGGCAAAATCATACCTCCTGAACCGGTTCTGTAAATTCTGTTCCCCTGCTCGTGTGCCAAATTCCTCTTACGCTTATGTAATCTTTTTCTTCTCTATAATACATATTGTACCGAAATTTTCCGATTTTTATTTTTCGTATTCCACCTTTGTAAATTGTTCCTATCCCTGGCATATTCTCTATTGAGTTTAATGTATTATTAAACTGCTCATTCATTATCTCCGCTTGCCTCAGCGAATTTTGCGCAATATAAGCCAATGCTTCATTTAACATTTCTTCACATTCTAACGATATTATTGCCGGTTTTCTTACTAATTCTTCACTTTCCGTTTCTTGTATAATAGCCATTTTTAAATTTTTCCGTTGTTCGTTTTTTTAACTCTTCTACTGTCAGAGTTTCGCCTCTAGCAAATTGCTCTGCACTTATTTTAAGCCTTCTATCAAGCTCTATTTCGTCTAGCTGGTCTAATAAGTCGTCAACTCTGTTGTCAAGCCCTATGTTGCTCATAGCAGCTTTGAGTGTTTCTGGTTTCATTGTCATCGTAGCCATATTTGCCTCTCTCTTTATAAACGTCCAACAGGTAAATTGAGCATTGGGATTTGGGAAGCGGTTAGCTTCAACGCTTTGCTCAAACCATCTGCATCCATGAATGCGCGAACCCTGGTGATAAGCCCGGTGCCGGAGCAGAACAGGGAAATGTTCTGAGAAACAATGCCCGCGTCAACAGCTCCAAATTTTTGCCTGCCTGCATCATCTCCGCGAGGAAATTTGGAAACATCGGAAACCAGCAATATAATTATGGGCGCATGTGCAAAGTCCATTTGGCTGCCTGCGGCCAAGGCTCGCAAATCCCCGCTTGCCGCCAAGTTCAGGGAATGTTTTTGCGCATCGTATAAATACGCGCCTGTTTTTGCGAGAACATAAACATCCACATCCTGGGCATTCATGGCAGAGGGCGCGGTGCGCTTGCCTTCGCTTTGCCTGTTTACCCCATTTGCCGCCCACAATAGCTCGGAAATCTCCGCAAGGCTCAAATCCTTTGCTTTTTGAAAATCACCGGCGGCTGCGGACTTTCTCAGGGAAAGGGATTTTGTTATTGAAAAACCCTTGTCCAAGTTGGGTTTTGACAAATCAACTTTTTGCCCGGAAAGCTGGGCAAAAGACACGGTTGCAGCAAGAGCCAAAAGGGGGAGTATTTTCATGGGGGTAATATAATAAATTGAGAATTGAGAATTGAGAATTGAGAATATTTTGGGAATTTTGGTTTATTTTGCGAGATGTTGTTGACAGATGGTCATTGTTTTTTTTTGTATTTTTTGCCACGAAAGGAGTAAATCGATGAAAAAACATTTTATCTCGTTATTTTTTGCCCCAATGGTTTTTGCGCTTTTAGGCTGCGGCGAACATTCGATTGGGGGAATGCTCGGAGAAATTCTTGGACTTTCCAGCAGCAGCTATTTTAACGAAGACAGCAGTTCGTCTAGCCTTAGCAGCTCCAGCAGCTCCAGCAGCTCCAGCAGCTCCAGAAGTTCTAGAAGTTCCAGCAGCTCAACTCAACTGGTAAACAGTGCGGAAGAAATGAGGCTCTATGAACTCATAATGGAATACCGAGAGGGAAAAGGCTTGCCTAGAATTCCAATATCCAGATCGCTAACCCATGTAGCTCAAGTTCACGTAAAAGATCTATATGAGTATTACTACAGTTTCGAGGAACAATGCAACATGCACAGTTGGTCCGACAAAGGCAGCTGGACACCCTGCTGCTACACTTCCGACCATGCAGCGGCAAGCTGCATGTGGAATAAGCCTCGTGAACTGACTTCATATACAAGCGAGGGATATGAGATTGCCTATTGGCGAAGCAGCCAATTGACCCCAGAATCGGCATTGAACGGCTGGAAAAATAGCAGCGGCCACAATGCTGTTATAATCAATGAAGGATCTTGGGTGAACATGGAATGGAAGGCAATTGGAATAGGAATATACATGACATACGCAGTAGCATGGTTTGGAAACAAACTGGACAACTAATCTTTATTCCCACTTGAGCCAGCCCTTTTTCCATGAATACGCAAGGCCTATTACCAAAATTCCAAAGAATATGCCCAAGTCCACGAATGCGAGCCATACCGGGATGCCAAGCGTACCGTCCACAACTCCCCGCCAATGGACCGCTATGGGAAAAAGGAACAGAGCCTCTACGTCAAACACTAGGAATATAAGGGCAAATACCACATAGCCAACTTTGAACTGTACCCTGGCATTGCCAAAAGTTTCCATTCCGCATTCATAGGGTTTGAATTTGGCTTTCCCCTCTTTTGATGGGAAGCCCAGTATTTTGCCAACCAATATGGCCGCGGCAGCTATAAATGCGCCTAGAAACAAAAAAATCAAAAGAATCCAATAGCCGTTGCCCATGCTCGGAATATAGTAATTTTCTACATTTATTATTGTTACAACCGTAGTTACAACCGTAGGGGGAACATGAGAAAAGTCGCAACAATGCTAATCCTGTTCTGCGTAGCGGCCTTTGCCGCGCAAAAAGGCACCACCCAGCAAAAGGGCGCTACATGGCAAAAGAACGCTGGCACTTTCACAGACACCAGGGACAAGACAAAGTACAACACTATAAAAATTGGCGAGCAAACTTGGATGGCGGAGAACTTGAACTACGAAGACAAAAGCCATGCCAAAGAAGATAGCAAGTGCTATGGCAGCAAACCTGCCAACTGCGCCAAATACGGCAGGCTATACAACTGGGAAACAGCTATGCAAGCCTGCCCTAGTGGTTGGCATTTGCCAACTACGGAGGAGTGGGATGCCCTTGCGAATCTAGTTGGAGGCGAAGGAGATTTCAAAGATGAAAATGCCGAAAAGAATCTCAAAGCCCAAAAAGGCTGGAACGAAAATGGCAACGGCACGGATGAGTTTGGGTTTGCGGCTCTGCCAGGCGGCCACGGCAGCGTTACCGGCAACGATTCCCTTATTGGCAGCGGCGGGCGCTGGTGGAGCGCATCGGGGCAATATCGGCGCATAAACAGCGTCTTTGAAAGCATCCCTTGGCGCAGCCCGGCAAACACCTCCTTGTTCAGTGTTCGCTGCCTAAAGGGAGAGCCAGGAGCAGAGGCAGTGGCGGCAGTAGCGGAGATATTAAAGGCAAAGGCAGAAGCAGAGGCAAAAGCGGAAGCAAGAGCAAAAGCGGAAGCTGCGGCAAAAGCAAAACTGGAGGCCATAAGAAAAGCCAATGGCAGTACTTTCACCGACCCTAGGGACAAGAAAAAGTACAACGCCATAAAAATAGGCAGCCAAGTTTGGCTGGCCCAAAATCTGGATTATGCAGACAAAGATAGCTGGTGTTATGATAACAAGGAAGAGAATTGCAAAATATACGGGCGGTTTTACACTTGGGAAGCCGCGATAAATGCCTGCCCGGTAGGTTGGCATTTGCCAGATGATTCTGAATGGAACAAGCTCATAAATGTTGCGGGCGGCAAAGAGAGGGCCGGAACAAAGCTCAAGGCAACGAGTGGCTGGGCAAATTATAAAGAAAGATCCGGCAATGGTACCGAGGATTACGGATTTTCCGCCATGCCAGGTGGGTACGGCAATTCAGACGCCAATTTCAAAGAAGCCAGCCAGAGCGGTAGATGGTGGAGCGCCACCGATGGCGAGGTTAGCGGAACTGCTTATCAGTATAACTTGGCAACAGATAGTTATGTAGGCAGAAGCCGTGAAAACAAAACTTACCTGCACAACATCCGTTGCGTGCAAGGCAAATCTCCCGCAGAGGTATTAAAAGCCAACAGCGGAACCTTTGCCGATTCCCGCGATGGCAGAAAATACAAGACCATCAAAATAGGCAACCAAACCTGGATGGCAGAGAATTTGAATTACAATGCAAATGGCTCAAAATGCAACAGTTCAACAGGCTGCGACAAATACGGGCGGCTTTACGATTGGAAAACAGCGATGATCTCCTGCCCAAGCGACTGGCACTTGCCCACCGATTTGGAATGGGATGTTTTGATGGCAACCGTAGGCGGCGCTGCCACCGCTGGCGAAAGATTAAAAGCAAAGGAAGGGTGGAATGGCGGCGGCAATGGCGATGACGACTTCGGTTTTAAGGCTTTGCCGGGTGGCAGCAGTGTCTCAACTTACGGAGGAGTTGGCAACTTCGGTAATTTTTGGAGCGCCACAGAAAACAAAGACAACGCCAAATCCAATTACAGGCATATTCTTAACACGAGCAAAAATGTGGCGAGCAAAGATGACCCCAAAACGCACTTATTCTCCGTCCGCTGCCTCCAGGGCGAACCTGGAGCAGATGCAAAGGCGAAAATGGCAAAAATAGAAGCGGAAGCAAAAACGCAACCCGCGGCAAAGTAGTTGCTAAAAAGTAGGTGAATGATGGGATTTGAACCCACGACAACCGGAATCACAATCCGGTACTCTAACCAACTGAGCTACACTCACCGTTACGGGTAGAAATATAGAAAAAAATATAAAAAAATAACCAAATTTTCTATTTTTACCGAAATGGCTAGGTTCCTCATCGGTGTGTTTTTTGTTATGCTCATTTCTTGCGCACCTGTTTATAATTTAACAGACAGAAGCGGAAATGTTTTTGTAATTGAAACCCCAGAAGTGGAAACAAAGGGAAATTGGGAATACAGAGCCGGCGATGCGATTAGAGAACTCCACGTGAGCGAGATAGTTTCTCTCTCCGTTCCTAATGCGGAGCCAAAGGTTTTTGACGGCAGGATATTTTATCCAGCAAAGTTGACATTGGAAGATACTGTTTCTGTCCCAGCACGTGGCTTTATTTGCGTGGAAGGAGAGCTTACAGCGTATAATGCAGGGAAAAAAATCACAATTCATCTCTCGAATATAAAGGAACTCAGCCGCCAGCAGAAAGAAGAGGAAGTGCCAAATGCAAGCGAACCAACAGCAGTTGAGCCTAGCGAAGGCGAACCTAGGGAGAACGAACCGCAAGAAGGGGCCGGAAACTAAAAATGTATTCAGTAATTTTAACCGAACTCAGCACAAAATCGGACTTGAAGGCCATAATTGGCGCGATGTCCAACGTCTTAAAAATCAACAAAAGGGACGCGGTTGAAAAAGCCAAAAACTTGCCAGTGACCTTAGCAGCTAACTTGCCAGAGAAAGAGGCGCAGCTGATGGTGGATATGTTCAGCGGCATGGGAGCTGGCATAAAGGTAAACCCGCCGCTAGGCAAAGCTCCAGCAACGGCGGCAACAACGGCAGCGGCAACTGGAGCAACTGCGGCGGCGGCAGCTCCGCAAAGAGAGCCAAGGGCGTGGAAAACGGAAAGGCCAAAAAGAGGAATACCGCTTGGCTGCTTGTTCTTTATGATGCTTTGCCTGATGGGTTTTGCGACTTATGCGAGTTTAAATTATGAATGGATTATGGAGCAGGTTGAAATACAGCTTAAACCAAGCCCTGATAAATCGGAAAAACTTTTGAAAAAAGGCGACATGAAACAAGCGAAGAAAAGCATACAAAAGCAGTTACATGAAAAACCCAATGATATAGAACTTTTGATTTTGCAAGGCAGATATTATATAAGCGCAGCGCGCAAAAGAATGGACGACCTGCATTGGAAAACTTACGACAAAACGAATGCGCTCCCTGAGATAGATACCGCCGTGGCTATTTTCCGCAAAGCGGAAGTTTTAGACCCTAAAGACGCCAGCATCCCTAGATGGATTTCAATCTCAGAGCAATTGAGGAGATCCTTGCCAGAAGCGGAAACCGCCGCTCGCAGAGCTGTTACCCTCAATCCAGGGGATATTGATAACTGGAATCAATTGGGTTCTGTGTTTATAGATAAAGAAGAAATTAGCCAAGCGGAACAGGCATTTTTCAGAGCATTAAAGATAAACCCAACAAATGCTCTTACTTTGAAAAATCTGACAATTTTAAACCTCTATTACAGGCAAGATGCGCAAAAAGCTGCAAGTTTCTTATTCAATTATTTGAATCAAAAAGAAGCGGCCATGGATATGGATTCTTACAATCTTCGCGTGGACTTGACAACTGAGATGATAGGTGACTTTAACCCGCCTTTGGAAAGATTAAGCCCACCGCAATTGTCTTTTGAAGAATACGAAAGAAGGCGGAGGCAAATTGCAGACGACCCCAGGCTGAAAACCGATCCTCTGTTGCAAGAGCAGCTGGGTTTGCTGTATATGTCAAAAGGCGAGAGAGTTGCAGCCGAAGACTGCTTTATAAAAGCCATTCACTTAAACGCAGGCATGGAGCCTTCCAGAAAAATGCTCGCCATAATGTATTTAAAGGATAAAAATTACGAAAAGGCTCTGCAAATTATGCAAGCCGCTGTGAATAATGGCGGAAAAGACTTGTTTTTCTGGAAGAATATAGGTTTTCTGCAAAAATATTTTAAAGCAAATCCCGAAGAAGCAAAAAAAGCCTTTAACCGCTATCTTGCTTATGGCGGAGATTCTTATGTGGATAGAGTTAGAAAAGAGATTCGTTAACAAGCATTTACTATATTACTGCTATGAGAATAAGAAAGGACGATTTTGAGACAATGTTAACAGTGGGTATTGCTTCTCATAGGCTCGCTTTGGTTAGAGAGCTAAATAGTCGCGATAAATTCTATTCCAGCGAAATGTATGAAGCAGAAGAACCAGACAAAGTTTATCTGCTTGAACTTTTCGAGCACCATTTTGTACTCTGCTCGGATTTGGTTTTTGATAATTCCGTAGGGCGTTTCTTTTATGTGACAAAAGAAAAATTTGAATATAGTGAAGAATCCTTAAAAGACACTCTCCAAACTTTGCGCAGGACGGAACGCAGAATCTATGAGATTTTATCAAAATTAAAATTGAGAGGTTTTTTCACGAGAAATGAATTTATACGCAGCCTTATAGGCTTGGTACCGCAACTTGAGTGGAATGATGATGTTGTGGCAGACCGCAAAAGCGGGAAAGTATTCATAACCGTAAAGAGGAATGTCCTGCACCTTGTGTATCAAGACGGGAAATCGAGCAACTTTTTGGATTTGGCAAAAAAAGATTTAAATGAAAAAGTTTTATCTCAATGCGCCCAGCTGATAAAGGCCTCATTCAAGTATGAAAGGTAAAAAGGTTTTAAAGTGATAATTCTGCTTGCAGATTCAGATAAAAAATTCGTAAATGATGTTTTGGAGTCGTGGTCTATAACGGAAGTTTCCATATCCGCTGTGACAAACACAGCGGACATAATCTCCGTTGCTGCAAGCGGAGACGTATCTGTTGCTTTTTTGAATGCGGATTTTTTATGGGTTGCGGAGCTTGATGCGGTTTCTTATTTAAAAGACCATAACCCCGGCATTGAGATTTTTGTTCTGTGCGAGCAAAAAAATCTGCCTGCGGCGGAGGCTTCGCTTTCGCGAGGCGCAAGCAAGTACTTGCTAAAACCCATAACGGTAACCGCCCTTGAAAATGCGGTTAGAAAGGCTCTGCAAAAACGGAGCAACAAACAAAATTATCAACTGATGGAGAGCCAGGTTCTTGAAGAACTTTTTGGCAATACTCCTGAGATGCAAAAGATATTGAAAACCATTTATAAAATAGCCCCTACTACAAGCACCGTTTTAATAACAGGCGAATCCGGGACGGGAAAAGAATTTGCCGCTAATATAATACACCGACTTAGCAAAAGAGCGGACGAGCCTTTTTTGGCAGTGAACTGCGGAGCCATTCCAGAGAACATTGTGGAAAGCGAGCTGTTTGGCAGCCGCAAAGGAGCTTTCACCGGAGCGGTGGATAAAAAAGGCCTGCTAGAAGAAGCGGACGGAGGAACTGTTTTTTTGGATGAAATTGCGGAACTCTCGCAAGCGGCGCAGGTTAAACTTTTAAGATTTTTGCAGAGCAGGGAGATAAGGAGAGTTGGCGAAAATGAAAACAGAACCCTTGATGTTCGCGTGATAGCCGCCACCAACCGCAATGTTTTGGAAGAGGTTAAAAATGGAACTTTCAGAGAGGATTTGTATTACCGCCTTAACACATTCCACATAGAGTTGCCGCCGCTTCGCGAAAGGCGAGCCGTGATAAGCAACCTGATAAAGCATTTTATAATAAAGCTCCAAAACGAAACGGGCAAAACCATAAGGCGCATAAGCCAGCCCGCTCAAATTGCGCTCAAAAGCTACGATTACCCGGGCAACATAAGGGAACTTGAAAATATAATTGAACACGCAATGGTTATGGCAGAAAACGAAGAGATAACGCTGGAAGATTTGCCAGAAACCCTGCATCCCAGCTACGCAATCCCGGAAAGCCGCTACTTGCTCTCGCAAGCCGCAAAGCCTCAAAGCGAAGATACCGAAGAACTATCCCTTGCGGAACTGGAACGCCGGCACATAATAAAAGTGTTTGAGAAATACAAAAACGTCTCTCAAACAGCAGAAAAATTGGGTATAAGCCGCACCACACTATGGCGCAAGCTAGAGGAATACAAGGTGGAGCTAAACTCCCCTACTGACCACTGACCTGCATCCAGAAGGCACGGTAGTTTTCTCTATCATTGCCTTTGCGGAATTTAATCGCAGCCTCCGGATGGGAGTTGAAAGCCCCGGTTATCATTTGAGGAATTATATAGCCCCATTCCAAATTCTGTTCCTTTTGGAGAGGTATAAAACCATCCGCTATCATATCCAGAACCGGACGGACATCGAACTTGGGGTTTTTGAGGAAGGTGAGCAATAGCTCCGTGGGGCAGTTGCCCGCTCCGCGCCCCATACCGTAAATTGAGCAGTCCAGATAATCCACGTTGTTTATTATGGCCTGGATTGTGTTTGAGAAAGCGAGCTGCTGGTTGTTGTGGCCGTGAAAGCCTAGCTTCTTGGTTTTAATCCACTTTTTGTAGCGTTTTGCCAGCTTGTCTATATTTTCTTGGTAAAAATAACCAAAGCTATCCACTATGTAAATGACCTCGGTTTTGGCTTCCTTCTCCGCCTGGTCCAAAGCCTCGTCCAGCTCAGGCCCGTTGTCGCGGCTTGCCGCCATTATGTTTATGGTTGTTTCGTAGCCAAGGTCGTGGAATTCATTTACCATAGCTATGCACTTGTCTATGTCGCGGGCATAACATGCCACGCGCACCATGTCGTAAGGGGATTCGGACTTGGGCTTTACCTTGCTCATGTCTGCCCTGCCTATATCTGCCATAACGGAGACTTTTGGCCCGTTTTCCACGCCTTCTTTCATCTTCCAGAGCAAATCGTCATCGCAGAATTTCCAAGGTCCGTATTCTTCCCTGCTAAACATATCGTCTGAGTTTTTATAACCTGCTTCCATATAATCAACGCCTGCGGCAGCAAGAGCCTTATAAACTTTCTGCACAAATTCAAAGGAAAATTTGTGGTTATTTATCAAACCGCCATCGCGGATTGAGCAATCTAAAACCTTAATAGATTCACGAAACATATCAACTCCATTTATTAATCTGGGGTTAAATATAGTAAATTATATATACTATGCTCAACAATCCCTTTGCTCCAATAGCCCTGCTTGTTTTCAGCAATGTTTTTATGACTTTCGCGTGGTACGGGCATTTGAAATATAAAACAGTCGCTTTGCCTCTTGTGATTTTAATAAGTTGGGGCATTGCGTTTTTTGAATACTGCTTGCAAGTGCCAGCAAATAGAATAGGCTCTGGTTTTTATAAACCTGCGGAGCTTAAAACTATTCAGGAAGTAATTTCCCTTTCTGTGTTTTTAGTATTTTCGGTTTTCTATTTGGGCGCGGGCATAAAGTGGAATTATGTTGTTGGCTTTGCCCTAGTGTGCCTGGGCGCTTTTTTTGTGTTCAAGGAGTGGGGGTAGTTTTTAATTTCTATCTTTACACCCATTATGGCTATACGAATTTGTTTCATGTTTCTATTTCTTGCCCTTGCCGCCTACGGGCAGCAGCAGGAGAGGGTGGCTATAATCAATACGGTGGATGACGGCGATTCCATCAAATTTTCCGATTTGAATTATTTAACCGATAGGCTTCGAGAGACGGCATCTAATATTTTGCCAAGACAATATTACGGGGTTATGACCACAGAGAGCATAGTTGCTTTTTTGGGTTCACAGGAACGTGCCATGAAGGAATGTAAGGAAGCAACCTGCCTTGCAGATTTGGGCAGGAAAGTAAATGCGGACTACGTGGCACAGGCACGTATTGGGAGATTTGACGGAAATTTAACCATCAAGACAGAGCTTTACAACAGCAAGAGCGGCGTTATGGTGGGTTCTTTCACAGGTGCTTCCAAAAACATATCCAGCTTGCTCGCCATAATAGACGAGAAAGCACCGATTTTGTTCAGAAAAATGCTGGATACGGATGAAACCAGTGGCTTGGAAGAAGCGGTGGATTATGAATTGGACAGCGAAAAGGATTATTCAGTTAATGAGAAGCCTTACGTGGCAAGACCTGAGTTTGAGAGGCCTATAAAACCGAGTTTTTGGGTTGCCATTGGCTTGGACGTGCTAGGAGTTGCTTTTATAAGTTATGCTATATATGAGAATGGGAAAATGTCAAAAGCTTATGATAAATACAGCGAAAGCGGATATCCACAGAGTCATTACGACGACGCATAGGAAGATGCGAAAAACAGTCGGAGCAAAAGAAATACATTCTATGTCATTGGCGGTATATTGTTAGCTTCGGGGATAGGGGTACATATATGGTTTTAAGATTTTTTCTCCTTGCAGTCATCTTTCTTTTCATATCCTGCGGGGATATTGAGCGCGACAACCCAGAAGACCAGCATAGTAACAATTATCGAGGAATGGTAGCTTCTCTTAGTTCCTCGTCTGTTGCCAAGAGCTCAAGCTCCTCAATGCTTTTTTCGTCAAGTTCAAGGACGGGCAGTAGTTCTAGCATATTGCCCAGTAGTTCGTCTCTTGTTCAAAGTTCTAGCTCTAAGGTGGTGTATTCGTCAAGTTCAACGCCGAGTAGCTCATCCGTTGTGTCTAGTTCGGCTTGCACAGCAGCTAATAACACCTCAACGCAATATTGTTCCAATGGTACTATGAAAGATTATGGTTTTGTGACATACGAAGGGCAAACCTATAAAACCGTAGTTATAGGTACTCAAACTTGGATGGCAGAAAATCTTAACCACAATGTAAGCAGTAGCAAATGTGGCGATGGCAGTAGCCTTAGCGATGCGAACACAACAACTTGCAATACTTACGGCAGGCTTTACAACTGGGCAACCGCGATGGCACTGCCTTCCAAATGCTATAGCACTCTTTCCACAAGCGATGCGGATTGCGCTATAAAAACTCCCCACAAGGGTATATGCCCCAGCGGTTGGCATATACCAAGCGATGCGGATTGGAATGTTTTGATGAAAATCGCAAATCCCAGCTGTTCTGACAATAGCAGTTGTGCAGTTGCTGGAAAGAGACTGAAAGCGACCAGCGGCTGGAACGAAAATAGCAACGGTACAGATGATTTTGGGTTTGCGGCTCTGCCGGGCGGCCACGGCACTTCAGGTGGCTATTTCGACGATGTCGGCAACCAAGGTCGTTGGTGGAGTGCCTCGGAGAACAATGCTAGCTACGCCTACTACCGGTACATCAACTACGAGTATGTCATCTGGATCGACAACTACAAGGGCAGCTTGCATAGCGTTCGTTGTTTGAAGGATTGATTTTCTATATTTTGGTTTAAGTATGGTAAACTTATTCGTAAAGCCTTTCAGTTTTTTGGCAGGAATGGTGTATTCGTTATGAGATACCTATTACGTAATTTAAATGAGCAAGTGTTTGAGGACTTATCAATTCTTATCTGCAATAAAATATTGGGTGTAACTATTCCTTTTGCAAAAGGCAAAGACGGCGGCAAAGATGGTCGCTTTACAGGTAAAGCAAATTGTTTTCCAAGCAAAGCACAACCTTGGGAGGGAAACATTATTATTCAGGCAAAGTATACAACCAAAGAAAGCGCAAGTTGTTCGGATAGCGATTTTCAAACAATACTGCAAAATGAAATCCCTAAAATACAAAAACTAAAAGAGAACAAAGAGCTAGATTATTATCTACTATTTACCAACAGGAAATTAACAGGAATACAAGACAGTAAAATAATTGATTTATTTAGAAATCAAAGCATTACTTATGAAATTATAGCAAACGAAAAAATACAGCAATTTCTTCAAGAATATTCGGATATAGCAAAGAATCCAATAATTAGACATTTATTAAATCCATTGCAATTTGATGAATCAGATTTAAAAAAGATAATTACTACTATAAACAATTCCTTTAAAGAAAACGTGATAATTTCTACAACTATAGATTTTACAAAAATCAATTTGGAAAAGAAAAATGAATTAAATAATCTCAGTAAAGATTATTTTAAAGAAGTGCTGAAAAAAGATTTTGAATATTTCCAACAGATAGAACATTTTTTCTCATTGCCAATAAATAATATATTAAACGATTCATATCAATACACTATCAGAGAATTAAATGCCAAAATAACAACATATAGAAGTGAATATGCAGAATTTGAAAAAATAATAGACAAGTATTGCGATTATGTTATCAATAATAATATAGCTGATTTTGGAAGCAAAGAAAAAATGTTAGTTAGAGTTATATTCCATTATATGTATTGGCGTTGTGATATTGGAAAAAAGGAGGAAACGTGCTAACACCACATAAACATACCGATATAAAATACTCTATTCCGTACATTTCAGGACTAATAATACGTGAATTGAAACGGAGTGGAATTGTAAAATACGACGATTTGAAAAATATAATTATAAAGCAAGTCGGCAAAGAAGTTGGAGATTTCTTTGAATATTCCCTTTCATTCCTTTATTTAATCAATGAGATTAATTACAATCAAAAATCGGATACAGTAGCGATATGAAATTACTCAGAATATTTTCAGATAAAAACTTTAAAAATGTTCGTTTTAACGAGCGGTTTAATGTTGTTTTGGCTACTATTCAAGATAAAGTCAATAAAAAAGACACGCATAATTTAGGGAAAACTTCACTTATTCACGTAATTAATTTTCTTTTATTAGATAGGTTTGAAAAAAATAAAGGACTATTATCTGATTCTGGGTTTATAGGACAAACATTTTATTTGGAGGTACAACTTAACAATGGAAAATATCTTATAATAAAGAGAAGCATAAATGTTGCTTCGAAAATTTCATTTAAAGTAAATGAAATAGAATTATCATCTTTTATTCCACCAACAAATTGGGATGAAGTAGATATTCCTTTTGATGAAGCAAAAGAAAAATTAAACGAATATTTAGAATTTGATGTATTGACAAAATGGCCTTATCGTAAGGCTATCACTTATTTTTTAAGGACACAACAGGATTATTTGGATGTTTTCCAACTTAATAAATTTAAAGGGAAACATATAGATTGGAAACCTTTTGTTTTTGAATTGTTGGGATTTGACGGAGATTTGATAAAGCGAAAATTAAGCTTGGAGCAAGAAGCAAAAGACATTAAAAATAGAATCAACACATTAGAACAAGATGCAAAGATAAGCATTGATGAAAAAGATAAATTATTAGTGTTACTTATTACAAAAAAACAAGAAAAAATGAAGGCAGAACAAACTATTGACAAATTTGATTTTTTTATGCAAGACAAATCCATCTCAAAAGATATTATTGAAGATTTGGATTTTAGAATTCAAATATTAAATACGGATAAATATCGTATCGGTTATGAAATTTCTAAAACCGAAGAATCATTGAGAAAATCAAAAAATACAATAAATGTTCAAAAATTGAAGCAACTTTTTGATGATGTTCAATTGTATTTTCCTGATAAATTGGGGAAACAATATGAAGATTTGGAAAAATTCAACAAATCTATTTCTGAAGAAAGACGCAAGTTTTTAAAAGAAAATTTAATTGAACTAAAAAAAGAGCTTGATATAATAGATGCTGAACTGAAAGATTTAGAAAAATCAAAAAGTGAAAAGTTATCATTCTTAACAGAAAAAGATACTTACACAAAATTCAAAACATATCAAAAGCAATTGTCTGTATTAGAGGCGGAAATTGAGAATTTGAAAGGTAAATTAGAATTGATTAGTAAATCTGTTTCGCTTGAAAATGACATAAAAATTATTGATGAAAAAATAGATGAGTCTATAAAAAATATCGAAAATGCAATAAGCCAAAGCAGTCACGCTGAAATCAATAAAATTTTCAATGAGCTTCTTACAGAAATTGTAGGTACTAATGCGATTATCTGGTTAAAACAAAATTCCCAGGGAAATGTAGAATTTCAAGCAGAATATGCTAATCCTATAGATAACAGCTACACATCAGAAGCAGAAGGCACTCCCTATAAAAAATTACTCTGTATGGCTTTTAATTTGGCTCTATTGATACATTATTCTAAAAATTCGTTTTTTCGTTTTGTTTACCACGATGGAATTATAGAAGGGTTGGATAATAGAATAAAAATAAGATTGTTAAATAAAATAAAATCAATTTGTAATACTTATAACATACAGCATATAATAACGTTAATAGATTCTGATATTCCTGTTCAAAATGACAACTCATCGTATTCTTTTACAACTGATGAAATTTGTTTAGAATTGAATGATTTAAACGATGACGGAAAATTGTTTATGCGAAGTTTTTAGCGCACCTTTCTTGGTGTGGTGGAACTTATATATAGTAATTTTCTATATTTCACGAGCAAATATGGCTTTTACTAATGAATAAACAATTTTTCATTTTGCTGCTGCTTGCTATTGCTGTTCACGGGCAACTACTTACAGATAGCCGTGACGGGAAAAAATACAAGACGGTTGTGATAGGTGAGCAAACTTGGATGGCAGAAAATTTGAATTATGAGGCGAGCGGTTCAAAATGCTATGAAGACAAACCTTCCAACTGCGACACTTATGGGAGATTGTATAACTGGGAAACAGCTAATAAGTCTTGCCCTAAAGGTTGGCATTTGCCGAGCAATGCTGAATGGGACAAGTTGTCCCGTTTTGCAGACGGCACAAGCGGCACGAGCAGCCCTTACGAGAGCAAAACGGCTGGTAAATTTTTGAAAGCCACGAGCGGTTGGAATAGCTATCAAGGAAAATCAGGCAACGGTACGGATGATTTTGGCTTTGCGGCTCTGCCAGGCGGCTACGGCTATTCCGATGAATATTTCAACGATGGCGGAGACGGCGGCAACTGGTGGAGCGCCTCGGAGGACGATGTTAACTTCGCAGACGGCCGGGGCATGAGCTACGACTACGAAAATGTCCGTTGGAGCGACAGCGATAAGCACGACTTCTTTTTTAGTATTCGTTGCGTGAAGGATTGAGTTTTCTATCTTTTTTAAAGAAGTGAATGAGGAGATTTAATGTGAGCAAAATGGCATTGTTTATATGTTTGGTTTTGGTTTGCATTAACTATGCCCAAAACGAGCCTTATGCGTTAGGCGCGGATATTTCGTGGATGCAGCAGAGGGAAAATGAAAATGTAAAATATTACCGCGGCAGTCAACAAGGCGATTTGCTTTCACTCCTCAAAGGAGCGGGATTCAATTACATACGCCTGCGTATTTTTGTTGACCCTAAAGCGAAAGACCCAAATGTCCCTAACGATGCAAGCGGATGGAATCCGTATCCGTACTCAGCCGCTGGATATTGCGGACTGGATTCCACAATAAAAGTTGCGAAAAGGATAAAAGCCGCAGGCATGAAATTTTTGCTCGATTTCCACTACAGCGATACTTGGGCAGACCCAGGAAAGCAGTATAAACCCGTCTCTTGGCAGGGTCTAAATTTCACGCAACTCACCGAAAAGGTGCGCTCCTACACTAAGGAGAGCCTGCAAGCCTTTAAAAACGCAGGCGCTTTGCCGGATATGGTTCAAGTGGGCAACGAGGTAGTTAACGGGATGATAAAGCCCGATGGCAACGGAAATACTCAAAATTTTGCCACCTTAATAAACGCTGGCATAAATGGGGTAAAAGATGTGGACGTAAATATTAAAATTATGATACACACCATCAACGACAAAAATCCCAACAGCTGGCTCACCACTCTTAAATCAAACCTGAATAAGGTAGAGGCCAATGCCGCAAACAAAATAGACGTTATCGGTTTATCGTATTACCCTATGTGGCACAGCAATGTGGATTCATTGAAAAGGGCTTTGACCGCCATAGCCAATAACCATAACATAAAAATTGCTGTGGCAGAATACGCAGACTTTCACCGCGAAGTAAACGATGTGGTTTACAATTTGCCATCCAACAAAAGACTGGGCACCTTTGTATGGGAACCGCAGGAATTTAGCGGAGACACATCAAAGCCGCTTTTTGACTGGACAAATGGCGCCCGCAGGTCAAATGCCCGCTTAGAGCTTTACCCAAAAATGGCAACAGATTACGGAGCAACATCAACGGTATCATCATCGTCATCGCAGCCGAGTTCTTCGTCAAAAGCGTCATCATCGTCAATGGTTTCATCTTCTTCACTGGCACCATCGTCTTCTTCGCTTTCGAGTTCCTCGTCAGAGATTTCAAGTTCCTCCTTAGAAGCATCGAGTTCCTCGTTGGAAGACGCAACGCCTGTCATTTTGCCCAGGCCTGTGTATAGCAATACTTTGGGCGCAATGCAAAACGCGGTTAATTTGCAGACTGAGCGCAATACCGTTCTCAGAGTTTTTGATTTGAAAGGCAATGCCGTCCGCACCTTGAGGTTTGCACCCGGCAATTATATTGTACCGCTTGGCGATTTGCCAAAGGGAATGTACATAGTTGAGGCATCGCGCTTAAAACCTATACGTATTGTGGTGAGGTGAAGCACTTACTATGATTGTGAAGGGATTTTGATATATGTTAGCTATAGTAGTCCCAGCTTATAGATCGCAGTTCTTTCGATTAGCTTTGAACTCCATTGCTACGCAAACTGATAGAAATTTTAAATGTTATATCTTTGACGATAATGCACCAGAAGAAATTAAATCTATCTCAAATAATTTCCACGAGTTTTCTTACACAAGATTTGATGAAAATATGGGTGGATACGACTTGATTCAACATTGGCATAGATGCTTGGAATACGTAAAAGAAGAATGGGTATGGCTTTTTTCAGATGATGATGTTATGGATTCTAATTGTGTAGAAGAGTTTTATAAAGCCTTGAATTTATACCCAAAAGCAGCTGCATTCCGTTTTGCCAGGAAACTTATTGACGCAAATGAGCAAGAAATTCAGGAAATTCGCCCGATAAAAGACGAAACGGGATTGGAATTTCTTAAATCCAGATTTACAGGTTCAGGTTCTTGTTTGCAAGACCATATTTTAAATTGGAAAAAATTGAAAGAGATAAATGGAGGTTTTGTTAATTTTCCCCTTGCTTGGTGTTCTGATGATGCTACTTGGTGCTTGTTAGGGGAGATACATAAAATTATAGCCATTCCCTCTGCTCACGTGCAAATACGTATAAGCGGCATTAATATCAGCTCTATGAAAAACACAGAAACTTTGAGAAAAAAATTACACGCTTTTATGTTATTTTATTTATGGTGTACTGATAAGTTTAAATTGCCGCTGTCATATAAATGGATGTTTATTAAACGTCTTGTCAGTTCTTATGAAATTATTTCCATTTCGCATTTTTTTCAATTGCCGATATTTAGAAGCCCAGTACTTTTTTTGTCCGCTATGTTGATACCGATTCGCAAATTGTTATTTTCTCTCTTTTATAAGCGAGCGCAATAACCAATATCGCCTGCACAAATAATGCCAGATTATGGACCATCTCAAAGGCTTTCTATAATTTTCCAGAATGGACTGTTTCACCAAACGGTCATAAGCAATTCTGTAATCTTTTTCGCTGTTTAGAATACGAAACTTGGATATGGCGGAGTTGGGCCTCCATGTATAGCAATATACTATATCTGGCAAAAGAATGACCCGCCTGGCATTTTGCCCAATACGCACATTCGTTAAAAAATCCTCACCTACTGCAATGTTCGGCGGAATATCAAAAACAGATGAATTAAAAAGACTTTTTCTTATGAGCTTGGCGCAGGGGCCTCCTTGTATTTTTGTTTTCAGAAGGCTTTTTAGGTATTGCAAAGTATCTTTTTCTTCGTAATTGTATTTATAATATCGTTTTATTTTTGTGTGTTTCATCGTGCCGATAATTATATCAACATCATCTCTTACATATTTGTATAGCGTATCCAAAGATTTTTCTGGAATTATATCATCTGAATCCACAAAAAGTATCCATTCCGCAGACGAATTATCCACTCCGGCTTTTCTAGCATTGGAAACTCCGCTATTTTCTTTATGGATCACACGAATTCTGGAATCTTTTTTTCCCCAAGAATCGCATATAAAACCTGAAGAATCCGTAGAACCGTCATCTACCAAGATAATTTCAAACTCCGGCCCTGTTTGAGCAACAATGGATTGTATGCAACTATCCAGATATTTTTCTGAGTTGAATACGGGTATCACAACGCTAATTTGCGATTTGGCAATTTTCTGTTCAATATTATCCTGCACATCGGAAAAAATACAAAAATATAACAACAATGATATTTACTATAGTAAAATTTACCCGCAAAATAATTTTTTTGTTAAATCTATATCATTTTTTCTGTCCTCTATTGTTATGTTTAATTTGACTGGGTTTTCATCTACCAAGGCTAATTCGCCTGTAATTATGTTCTTAAATGGTATTTCTTTTATACCATAAAATTTATCAATAACACAGACGGAATCGTAAAAAGAAATATGCGAAATCATTTTCCCTATATTTGAGTCAACTAAATCACTTCCAACATATTCTCTGTTTATCCCCATATCTATCCATTTTTTAAAATATTCAATTGAAGTTTTTTTATGCAAGCCACCTCCATATTCTTTCCAATAACTGGTGTGCATATCTTCCACAATGTAGCAACCGCCATTTTTCATTTTCGGAAACAAGTATTCAAAAGTTTCAATTACATCTCTGCAAACATGAGAGCCATCATCTATTATAACATCAAATTCTAAGCCGCCAAAAGTTTTTTCCATAAAGCGTTTATCCACAGCGCTGCCTAAATGAAATGATATGCCTTCGCTAAATTTAAGTTGCATACATCTTTCATCTATATCAACGCCATATATTTTAGAATTTTGTGGCAAGTATTTTTTCCATATTTCTAAAGAACCACCATTTTGAACACCAATTTCCAGCATTTTAATCGGTTCCTTTTTTTCTAAAAAACGCTTAAATATGCTATCGTACGCAAAAAAATAATGAATCCACTTGTGAGATACAAGACCGTTGTGCTCACTGAAAATTTCCAAATATGTTTTTGCTGCCATTCCAAGCTCCTTGCCAAATGTTTATTTATGGATAATGTAGTAAAACCTAATCGACGTTTACTATATTGCTTCTACCGATATATGACAGCTCATGAAAACAACAAACGCATAGCAAAAAACACGCTGTTTCTATACTTTCGCAGCTTCTTGACCTTTATAGTAGGGCTTTATACGAGCAGGGAAGTTTTGGCGCAGCTGGGTGTTAGCGATTTTGGCATTTACAACGTCGTTGGCGGAATTATCGTTTTATTTTCCTTTATACAAAATGCTATGTCTTCTGCAACCAGTAGATATTTCACTTTTGATCTGGGAAAAGGTGATTTTGAGCAACTGAAAAAAACTTTTGATTTAAGCTTAGTTATTCATATTTTTACCGCACTCTTCATCTTTATTTTGGGGGAAACCGTTGGGCTTTGGTTTTTGAACACACAGTTGATTATTCCAGCAGAAAGAATGGAGGCGGCAAATTTTGTTTATCAGTTCTCCATCTTTGCCGCCTGCATAGGTATTTTGCAAATACCGTATATGGTCGCGATAAATGCACATGAAAGAATGAAAGTTTATGCTTATATAGGAATTGCAGACTCCTTGTTTTATCTAGCAATTGCAGTTTCTCTGAGTTTTGCTCCTATAGATAAATTGAAGTTTTATTCCATATTGCTTTTTTGCCTTTATATTGCCAGAATTGGCTTTTACATGATATACTGCCATAAAAATTTTGAGGAAACTTATTTTAAATGGTTTTGGAACAAAAAAATGTTTTTGGATAGGATGGGATTTAGTGGCTGGACAACGCTAAATGGGATTTCTGTAATAGCAGCTTTGCAAGGTGTTAATATGCTTCTGAATATGTTTCACGGAGTTGTGGCAAATGCGGCGTATGGAGTCATGACACAGATTGCCAACGGAATAGCACAATTTACCAATAATTTTTTCGCAGCAGTTAACCCACAAATAACAAAATCTTACGCAAGAGGTGATATTAGCTATTTGCACAGTTTGATATTCCGTTCTATGAAATTTTCTTTTTTGCTTTCTTATGCCATTACTATTCCACTTGTATTAAATATGAACTTAATTTTAAATATATGGCTGAAAACGGTTCCTGAATATGCTGTTATTTTTTGCCAAATTAGAGTTATCGATTGGTGTTTATGCATGTTTTTCTTTTCATGCCATTCTTCCATAATGGCTTCTGGGGAAATAAAGTTATTTTTAATTGTGGATAGTATTTTAACAGTACTGACTTTTATCTTCGCATATATTTTTTTTAAATTGGGTTTTTCGCCAATACTTGTTCCAATAGTTTATATCAGTGTCAATATTGTTCGTATTATAACGATTCTTTTCTTCACAAGAGCCTTAATAAAGTTTTCAACTACTGAGTTTATCTATAAAGTAATTTTAAAATTATCCGCCGTGGTTTTAATTTCTGTTCCATTGCCGATTTTCATAAGCCTTAATACAGAAGGCTGGCAAGCGATACTTGTAACAACTATATGCTTTATTTTACCGTTTTTATTCAGTTCTATTTTCTTTGGGTTAGACAAAAATGAAAAAACTATGATTTTCAGTTTGATAAAAAAGAAATGTGTGCCTATCATAGCAAAAAAGATATGAAGGCCTAGATGATAATTTAGAATTGCCCTATGTAAGGCGATGAATTGTGAAAAAGTCCTTTGCTATCTTGAAGAGCAAAAATATAAAAAATAAAATATCGTTTATTTCATAAATTCGCCTGAAACTTTCTGTCTTAGAAAAACCATTTTTTCTATATAGAAAGAATGACTGACTTGCCCTTCTCAATTCTTCCATGAAGGAAATTTTATATCCTGGCAAACAATAAGGTAACCTGTCTTTCCATTTCTTTTGAAACAGATACATATTTTCACAAAAAGTTTTTTCTACATTCCCACTGGAAAAATGATAGATATCCATTCCAAAATAAATATAATTTTGATATTTTTGAGATATGGAAAAAGAGAAATCTGCATCATAAAAATGAAAACCTTTGAAAGTTTCCTCATCAAATTTATTATTCTTCCAAATACTTTTTTTTACAAATAAAAACACTCCATCTAAACAAACTACTTTTGAAAAAAGTTCATTATTGGGATTTGAATAATGATAAAAAAGATTGGTTTCTGGGTCTAAATTATTTCCAAAATTACCAGGGTCATAAATCTTAATTAAACGATCAGGGCCGCCATAATCAATAAAATTTCGTTTAGCACATCTTCCACCAGCAACTCCAATAATCCCACATTTGTCACTTTGCTCTGCAAATTCCGTTAATTTTTCTCCCCATCCCTTTGTTTTAATTACAATGTCTTCATGGGCAAAACATAAATAATCTCCTTTTGCATTTTTTGCTGCTTCGTTATATGCTTTGCAAAGTCCATATTTTGTCTCACGATTGTCAAAAACTATGGTTTCATGTTCAACACCAATGGTTTGGCTAACGCTATCAAGCATTCTTTTGCATATCTCAGGTTTTATTGAGCATGTTATTACAGAAATCATTTTAACCTCTATTTCAAATTGCGGTATTTAAAAAAAGCTTTAAAAAATCTTATTAAAAACCGATTCATGTTATTAGCTGCATACAAAATCTTGTAATTTCTTGCCCAAAAAATTATCGCTTTATGCTTTTTATGCCATTTCTTTTTATTCAGGAAAAAATTTTCTGCGCCTTCTATTATTTGTCTGCTGTCTTCATTCAACGGTAATCTTTTTAGTGATGTTATATATTCCATCTTATATCTAAAACGCCCATCTTTTTGATGGCTTTTCCAATTCAAGCTAGGAGAACAATTAACGGAATGCCTACGGTGTTTAATTATCACTACTGGAATATAGATAAATTTATTTAAAGCCATAGCGCAAAGAGCTAACCAGATATCATGGTATTCAATCCCATTTGGAAAGGGTAGTGCCATATCTATAATCTTTCTATTGAACATCATCGCTGCACCTTGAAAAATATTATCCATAATGAGCAATCTGAGTAAATGTTCATTGTTGTTTTTCAATAAATTTATATCTATCATGAGCATTTGACTGAACCTAAAATTTAAACTGTTACCTTCTTCATCAACGAGCAAAGTATCGCCGCAAATCAAAAGATTATCTCCAATATTCAAATGCAATGTGGATAAATGCTCAGTTTCCCATATATCATCTTGATCTGCAAGCGCAATGAATTCCCCTTTGCATAACTTAATCGCATTTTCGATATTTTTTAAAAAACCCAAATTTTTTTCGTTGAAATTTAAAACAATTCTAATATCTTTTTGCGCATATTCTGTTAAAATAAGCCTTGTAGAATCCGTAGAGCAATCATCGCAAACAACTACTTCAAAATCCTGCATCGTTTGGCATAGAATAGAATCCAATTGCTCACGAATATATTTTTCGCCATTATATGTTATCAATGCTATCGATATTTTTGGAATCATTTATTTCTCCAATGAACCCCAGCACCTAGCCCTTTTTTGGCAAGCCATACATGCCGCAAGAGAGCAAGCCTAGAGAAAACGCCAGAGAGAAAAAAGCGATAAAGATGAATTTGCGCATAGCAGAAATATAGTAAAATTTAATAAATTATCTCCACTATCATAGCAAATAATATTTTCAGCAAGTTTCTATATTCTATTCGTGGTTCTGCTTGAAACTGCTATAAGTTCGTGCCTGTTTCGCTTTTATGAGCTAACCGGTTCTTATGGCGTTTCGCTTATTCTGCTCTCTTTTGCGGTTAGCCTTTGCCTTGCTCCATTTTATTACTTAACCGGAATCTTGGAAAAAAAAGAACGGACTATCAAGCAAAGGTTAGAGCCTTTTATGCAAAAAATAAGCTCGGTGAAAAATCCCAGTGCTAGGCATATTTTATTAAAAGAACTTTACTGGTCTTTTTCTTATTACCCGTTTTATTCGCTACGTTCGCTTGGCAGTTTATTCATACAAATTCCAATGCTGTTTGCAGCTTATGAGGTTTTAACAAAAAATCCGCTCAGCGGCGAGCAATTCCTATTTATAAAAGATTTAGGCAGGCCGGATTTTTGGCTCTATGGAACAAATATACTCCCTATGGCTATGACAGCCATAAACGCAGCTTCCGTTTTTATTTCAACCGAGGCTAAAAGCAAAGAACGCAGGCAGGGCATTTTTATAGCAATGGTATTTTTTGTTCTGCTCTACACGCAAAACTCCGCGCTTTTAATATATTGGACTTTTAATCAGTTTTTCAATTTTATAAGATACGCTTTTATTTTTAAAACTACCAATTTGGCTATGCCAAAAAATATTTTAGCTACTATGCGAAGCTGTGTAATTCCAAAGCCATCGCTATTGAGTTTTGCATTGGCTTTTACCGCAATGGCATTCCCTGCCGTTTTAATTTACAAGCAAAATGCCATTTATTTTGTAAGCACAGATTTACAAGTATATATAGCTGTTCTGTCTGCTATTGTACTCGTAATGGCTTTGCTGTTCAAAGATTGGATTGCAGCTTCTATAATCCTTTCCCTGATGTTTTTCCCTATGCTTAGGGAGCTTGCCCGTGCTATGGACAGTTATGTTATTGCCAGATTTTTGTGTACATTTGTGTTTCTCTATTTTGTGTGGTTTTTTGCCAAGCAAAAATCTGTTCTGATAACATTCTTTACGCTCGCTACAATATATTGCGCAATTTTTGCAAAAGATAAAAGCATAAAAACAATTTCTGTGCCTCAAATAGAAATACCGCAGGAATTAGCAGAGCTGGAGCTAAAAGATAGTGCTGGTGTTTACCTTTTTATGCACGATGCCTTTCCGCACACAGAATACGCCAATCATCTGAATCTCCCTAACTTTAACGAATTACTTAATTTTTTTGAAAAAAACGATTTTGATGTCTATAATGTGTACTCACTTGCAGACAATACGCTAGGAACTATGTACAGCGTTTTTCAGCTCACAACAGATATTCTTCCAAAATCAAAAAATGGCGTAAACACTTCTGTGAGCTTAGATGCCACAAATGGGGTTTCTGGCGATTATTACAGATATTTTTTAAGCGGAAATAATATCACAAATTTGCTGTTTCAAAACAAAGGTTATAAAACCGGTGTATCTAATATATGCAATAGGTGGTTTTTTCAGAGAAATAATTATGCTTACGATTTTTATGTCAATGATAAAATAGGCAGCAATCTTGTACTTAGGGCAGTACTGGAAAGAGGCAAATTAAACATAATGCTCGTAGATGATTCTGTTGATTTTAATGTGGATTTTGCAAAATTTGCCGCAAAAAACGGGAACAAAACCTTTGCTTGGACTGCTGCTGGTCCTTGGCATTCCAGCGGTATTCTAAGTTCAGGGGAAGCAGAGATAAAAAGATGGCTACCCGACTATAACAATGCAGTTAGTGATATGCAAATAGAAATAGACGCTATGGTTAAAGGCAATCCCGATGCCGTAATTATATTTATGAGCGACCACGGCCCCTACTTGATAGATGTGCAGCGCATTCCCAAAAATTACGACTTCAATAAAACTGACTATATGAAATTCCGCGACATATTCGGGGCATTTATGGCTGTGCGATGGCCAGATAAAGAAAAAGCCGCAAAGTACAATAAGGAATTCAATGTAACTCAAGATATATTTCCCATAGTTTTTGCCTATCTGTTTGATAGCGAAATTCCATTGAAATACAAGGCCCAGAATACAGAGGTTCAACTAGGCCCTCATAAATTTGACAAAGGCGTGTTTTACAAGGATTTTTATAAAGAAGAAAAGTGAGTTTTTCTAAATTTATAGTCGCTATGGCAATCTTAGAATCAATATTAATTTTTATCTTAGAATTTTTTTGGAAATTAACTAATAGCTACGAATTATCTTTAGTTTTACTCTCGGCTTCTGTGAGCATTGCCCTTGCCCCTCTTTATCATTTAACAGGCATCCTGGAAAAAAAAGAGAGAGTAATTAAACAGCGGCTTGCGATGTATAAACCTAGTTCGCATAAAAATTTAAGAGAGCTTTATGAGCAATTCAGTTATTACCCTTTTTACTCCGTCCGTTCCTTAGCTTCGCTCTTTATTCAAATTCCCATTTTAATAGCAGCTTACGAAGCTCTAAGCAATTATGCTCCGTTAAAAAATACGTGGCTCGGTTCGCCAGATGCTTTTTTAGCTGGGTTTAATGTGCTCCCGTTTGTAATGACTTTTATAAACCTGTGTTCCGTTTTTGTTTCTTCCGAAGCTAAGAGCAAAGAGAGAAAGCAAGGGATTTTTATAGCAATGGTATTTTTTGGGCTTTTATACACAAGCCCTGCCGCTCTCCTGATTTACTGGACATTTAACCAGTTGTTCAGTTTTATAAGATATTTAATAGTTTACCCTTTGCTAAAAATCAAAGAGTTTTATGCAAATTTAAATTTCAATTTTGCTTGGCAATTTTCATTGGTGCTGGTAATTTATTCCATACTCACCTCTTTTGTAGGGAAAAACATAAAAGACGCTTATTTGATATTTGTTGTTTTTATAGCCCTAATCGTTTACAAAATAGTTAAAAAAGCAAAAATCCATTTTTCCGCCCCAAGTTTGCAAACGATAATCCTGAATGTAAGCGTAATGGCTTTTCCAGCAATTTTGATTTTTAAATCCAACGAAGTTTATTTTGACGCAACAGATACAGCCATCTATGCTTCTGCGCTTTTGATTTTTTCTGTTATAGCCTCGTTTCTTTTTTCTTCAAGGTTTTCTGTTTCTTTTATTTTATCGCTTATGTTTTTACCTATGATTAGGGAAATCACGCATTATGCAAGTGATTTAAGAATATCATTTTTTGTTCTGTTTGTTACTGTTTTAATATTTACACATTCGGTTATAAAGCAAAAAGGCATGGTTGTAGCTTTTTCTTTAATAGCTTCCCTTTATCTTTTGTTTTTTGCAGGGAATGTGAGTTTAGGCTCAAAACAATTGGGAGAACTTGCCAAAATTCCAGAAGAACTAACAGAACTTGAATTAAAAGACTCCGCAAGCATTTATCTTTTTATGCACGATGCTTTTCCAAGAGAAGATTACGCAGAATATTTTAAGCTGCCGGATTATAGTGAACTTATGGCTATTTTTGAAGAGGGCGATTTTAAAATGTACAATATTTATTCAATGGCAGACCACACATTGGGAACTATGTCCAGCGTTTTTGATTTTAGTACAGATTCTTTAGCAAAAATAAACAACAGTATAACCGTATTGCCAAATGAAAATTACATAAATGCCCTTAACCAAGCAGGTATCATCGGGTATTTTGGCGGTGCCTCTAATGATTTTTTCAGAGAAAAAATGACTGGAAACAACATAAGCAATTTATTATTGCAAAGCAAAGGATACCGTACCGGAAATTATAACCCTTACGACAGATACATATCCAACGGGGATAATCTTTTTAATTTTGTAGCACAAGACGAAGTTACCTCTATGTATGCGTTGGAACCAAAAAATCTGGTGTTCAAAAATATTTTAAAGGGAACTTTAAATTCGGGATTGGTAAGTGCTACTAGGCAATACCTGACTAAACTCGCAGAATTTGTTCAAAACAATTCAGAAAAAAACAAAATTTTTGCTTATGGAATGGGTTGCCCTGGGCATTCCACTATGGGGGGGGTTGGGTCAACGGAAAGGGAAATAGAAAAGTATATCCCTATTTATAACAAATGCCTTGCCGCGATTAAAGAAGAACTTGAAATGTTAAAATCAGATAGCAACGCAATTATAATTTTTATGAGCGATCACGGCTCATTTTTTATGGATAATGGATATAAATTCCCTAAAAGGTACAATTTTGAAAAAACCGATTACATGAAATTTCGTGATATATTCGGAGCATTTATGGCTGTGCGATGGCCCGATAAAGAGAAAGCAGCAAAATACGATATGGAATTCAATGTAACTCAAGATTTATTTCCTGTAATTTTCGCTTATCTATTTGATAGTGAAATTCCATTGAAATATAAAGTTCAAAACACCGAATTGCGAATAGGGCCTCATAAATTTGACAGGGGCACGTTTTACAAGGATTTTTATAAAGGAGAAAAATTATGGTAATTTTAGAATCTATATTAGTTTTTGTTTTAAAATTTTTCTACGGTTTAACGCATAGTTATGAATTATCCCTAATTTTGCTTTCCGCTTTTGTAAGCCTTTCCCTCGCGCCGCTTTATCACTTAACGGGAATTTTAGAGAAAAAAGAGAGAACAATAAAACAGCGGCTGGCAATGTATAAGCCCAGCACACACAGAAATTTAAACGAACTTTATGAGCAATTTGGCTACTGGCCATTTTATTCAATACGCTCTCTCGCTTCACTCTTTATCCAAATTCCGGTTTTAATAGCGGCGTATGATGCTCTTAGCGATTACGCTCCTTTAAAAAACACCTGGCTTGGCTATCCAGATAACATCATAGCAGGGTTGAACATATTCCCTTTTATAATGACTTTCATAAATTTATGCGCAGTTTTTATCTCTTCAGAACCGCAAAGCAAAGAGAGAAAACAGGGGATATTCATAGCAATAGTATTTTTTGGGCTTTTATACACAAGTCCTGTTGCTCTCTTAATTTACTGGACATTCAACCAGTTGTTCACACTTGTCAGATATTTAATAGTTTACCCGTTCCCAAAAATTAAGCGACCAAATTTGAATTTAGATTTTGCGTGGCAATTTTTATTGGTATTGACAATTCATTCAATATTTGTTATTTTGGTAGATGGAAAAACAGCTGGTGTATATTGGATTTTTGCTTTCTTTATAATGTTGAGTGTTTATAAATTTGCCACAAAAATAAAAATTCCATTTTTTATTCCAAATTTAAAAACAATAGCTTTGAATATAAGCGTAATGGCTTTCCCAGCAATTCTGCTTTTCAAATCCAATGAAATTTATTTCAGTGAAATTGAGTTAATTATCTATGCTGCGGTTCTCTTGCTTTTTTCGGTTTTTATTTCATTTATCCTCTCTCCAAAATTCTCTGTTTCATTTATTTTATCACTCATGTTTTTGCCAATGGCTAGGGAAATAACATACCACACAGCCGATTTGAGAACAGCGTTTTTTGTTTTGTTTGTTGTTGTTTTAATCTTTGTAGGTTCGGTTATAAAACAGAAAGGCGCTATAATAGCTTTTTCCCTACTTGCATCTATTTATCTTTTATGTTTTACAGGGAACGAAAGTTCAAACTTCATAAAAGCTGGCGAAGGTGAAGGCAAAACCCCCACAGAACTGCTGGAACTGGAATTAAAAGATTCCGCAAGCATTTATCTTTTTATGCACGATGCTTTTCCGCACAAGGATTATGCCAAGCATTTAGACTTGCCAAACTACAATAACTTGATAAATATGTTTGAACAAAACAATTTTAAAATATATGATATTTATTCAATGGCATATACTACGCAAACAACAATGAGCAGTCTTTTTGATATAGACACGAATTTACTGCTTAAATATAAGGGAACCGCAACTGCTAAGTATGATGATATTATCAAAAATCCATATCTTTCAAACGACTTTCATCCAAATTATTTCAAGGCTATTTTCAACGGGAATAGTTTCACCAATACATTGCTGCAAAAAAAAGGATATAGCACAGCACTCCTTGCTCCACATTCTTACGAACCTTCTTACAAGGGGAAAAAAACTTACAATTTTGTATTCTATGGCAAAACCAGCTCTGTTAACGATAATGAAAATAAAATCGAAAATCAAGTGTTAAAAAATATATTGAACGGAAATTTGAATTCCAATTTATTGCAAGATTCCCTAGCCACTTCGCATCTAATTAATATCGCTGAATTTGCGCGAGATAATTCTAAAAAAACAAAATTTTTTATGTGGGGAGCAGCATCTGCCTGCCCAGGACATTCTTCATTTGGAGCTTTGGGGACAACGGAAAAAGAACTAGAGCAGTTTCTTCCAACTTATAATAAATGCCTTGAGGCGATGAAAACGGAAATTGAAATGCTAAAAGCAAACAAAAATGCGATAATAATTTTTATGAGCGACCACGGCGGATATTTTATGGACAATGGAATAGGATATAAATTACCAAAAGGCTATGATTTCAGCAAAACTGATTATATGAAATTCCGCGACATATTTGGAGCATTTATGGCTGTGCGCTGGCCAAGCAGGGAAAAAGCGGAGAAATACGACAGCAATTTTAACGTATCTCAAGATTTGTTCCCGATTATCTTTGCCTATCTATTTGACAGTGAAATTCCCTTGAAATACAAAATGAAAAATACCGAATTACGGTTAGGGCCTCATAAATTTGACAGAGGTGTATTTTATAAAGATTTTTATCAGGACAAAAAATAGGAATTTTGTATATTTACAAACTGGATAAATTATGAAAATGAAATTCAAAATCAACTTTGGCAGCAGAGACGGTTACTTAGACCCAGGCACGGGCAATGCCTTGTTCGCAGCGTTGTTTGGCATTTTGGGCAGCATAGCGTTCTTTGCAAAAAATATTTTCTACTCCATAAAAGAATTGCTCACAGGCAAAAAACGGGAGGTGTTTAAATCTGACCTTGCAATTTTCAGCGAGGGAAAAATATATTGGCTTTATTTCAAGGACGTTGTGGAGGAATTGATAAAGAGAAAAATAAAATTCACCTACTACACAATGGACATGAACGACCCAGCCCTGGATTTGCACGACTTTGGCAACGAAAACGAGGATTTTACAGTATTCAAGGTAAAGTTTGTAGGTTCCGGGAACAAAGGCTATTCTGCCATAAGCAACCTAAAAGAGAAGAACATCTTGGCTACAAGCCCAAATATAGGGAGCCAGGGCTACCCTATAAAAAAACCTAAGAACTGCGAAAATTTAATCCACATCTTTCACGCAACCGGAATGGGCTATAAAAAAGGCGGCTTGGATAATTACGACACAATTCTGCTGCACCAAAGCGACTTTGCAAATTTATTTGAAAACAAAAAAGTTGTGAACGCCGGATTGCCTTACTTAGATACGCTTATTGAAAACGCAAAAGCCTTGCAAAACAAAACTGATGGCAAAACAATTTTGATAGCGAGTACCTGGGGCAGCGGCGGGATTTTAAAAATTTACGGCTCAAAATTTATTTTGGATTTGGCAAAAGCAGGCTATAATGTTATTGTTCGCCCGCACCCATATTCCTATGTATGCGAAAAAGATTTTATAGAAAATTTGCAAAAAGAATTGCCAAACATTCCCTTCAACACGGAGATAAACAATTTATCCGTTTTGTCAAAAGCAGATATTTTAATCAGCGAGTTGAGCGGAGTTCGCTTGGATTTTTACCTCGCTTTTAAACGCCCTGTAATCTCTTTGGAAAGCGGAAAAAGAGACGAGTGGGAGCACGATGAATGGTCTGTGGACATCAGTGAGCGTATAGGAATTTTCGTGAAAAAAGAGGATGTGGAAAACTTGCCGCAAATAGTGAAAAACCTTTCGCAGCGCAAACTCATAGATGAAAATTCTATTCTATTAAATATAGGCAAATCAAAAATAGCTATTGCGGATTACTTGGGTTCTCTAAAAACACCCGCCCATAAACAGGCGTAACCATGTTTATGCCGTTTTGCTCAAACAAACTCCTTATATTCGCGTTCATGTCGGAGAATATACGTGGTTGTTTTTCTGGCTCGTTTGTATAAACGTTGAGTTCCAGCTCGGTGGCGGCGTTCCCCAAATTTTTCACCAAAACAAAAGGAGGCGGGTTGGTTAAAACATTTTCTGTTTTAAGAGCGGCTTGCGTTACCAGTTCAATGGCGTTTCTCAAAGGAACATCATAGCTAACCGTGATGGGCATGTAAAGTATAACCCCGCTCCTCTCATCGCCGGAGGTGCTGAAATTCACAACGTTGGAGGATAAAAGCGTTCCGTTTGGAACAGTCACAACTTCTTTTTTAGATGTTTTTAAGCGAACCGCAAAAGGAGTTTTCTCAACCACGTCGCCTAGCACCTCGCCAACCTTAACCCTATCGCCCAGCTTAAAAGAACGCATATATGTCAAAACCATGCCAGCCACAACGTTTGATATAACAGTGGTTGAACCTAGTGAGAACAAAACGCCCAAAAACACAGAGACTCCCCTGAACACCGCAGTTTCGGAATCCGGCAAAAGGGGGAATATGAGAATCACCATGAAGGCATAAGACAAAAATCTCAAAAGATTAAAAGTTGCATGAGCCCAGTCTGGATAAAAACCCTGAACGACTATTCTCTCCGCGCTTATCTCTTTTGAGAGGAATTTCAAAAACTTAACAAAATAGTGCGTGACGGCTACAATCACTATTATCTGCAATAACTTTGGGATATAATCTATAAAACTTTTTATAATAGACAAAAATGGGTCTAGCACACCGTGAAACAGAGTATTGGCAAAACTTCTTGTACCTGGATAAATGCCGAACAATAACGTTATGGATATGTAAAAAGAAAATATTAAAATAGCATACATAAAAAGTTTGGAAAAGAAGAAACTTATATGCAGCAATCGCGCAGGGGTTAGCAACATATAATTGCGAAACTTTATCCCCTTGAAATCTTCGCTGCTTCTGCTCGTTATAAACGGATTTATTTTATTCTTGAACAATTTTCTGACAAAAATGTAAATAGCTATTTGCCCAGCCACAACAGCAATCGATAATCCTGCCAAGCGAGAAATCTCTACCCAATCAAACCCGCTGAGATATTCATAAATACTTCTAAGCATAATCCCCCTATTGGGTTAATGTAGAAAATTCCACGCTGCTTCCCTTGCGCAGGAATCTGCAAAGAGAATTTTCTCCAAATTCAATTCACCGCCCGGTTCTGCAATTTTTGAAAGGCAATGCTCAATGCCACGCGGTATGTCTAAGAACGAAATTTTTTGCTGCATAAAGGCATTCACCAAAACTTCGTTTGCAGCGTTTAGAACTGCCGCCCTTGTGCCGCCGGCTTTGCCAGCTTCGTAAGCAAGGGTTAGGCAGGGAAATTTTTTGAAGTCCGGTTCAAAGAATGTGAGTTTTTGAATTTCCGGCAGGGAGAGCCGCTTTGTTTCCAAATGCAGCCGCTCAGGGAAAGCCATCGCGCAGAGAATAGGTATTCTCATATCCGGCGCGCCTAATTGCGCCATTAAATTCCCGTCTCTGAACTGCACAAGGGAATGCACCATACTCTGCGGATGCACCACAACCTTGATTTGCTCATAAGGAACGTCAAAGAGAAAATGCGCTTCTATAACTTCCAAACCCTTATTCATCAGGGAAGCGGAGTCTATGGTGATTTTTTTGCCCATGCTCCACACAGGGTGGTTCAAGGCATCTTTGAGCGTTATCTCCGAAAATTTTTCCGCAGGCAATTCCCTGAAAGGCCCTCCGCTCGCGGTTATCTGCAAACTTTCAATCTCGGCATTTTTACACCCCGCAAGGCATTGGAAAATAGCGTTGTGTTCGCTATCCACTGGCATTATCTTCGCATTTGGATTTTTTCTCAGAGCTTCTTTTATTACCTCCCCTGCCATCACAAGGGTCTCTTTGTTTGCGAGGGCAATTTTTTTGCCGCACTCTATGGCTTTCAATGTGGGTTCGCAACCCACGGAACCAGTCAAACCGTTCACCACCAGGTCGCAATCCGCAACCAGTTCCAGCAAGCCTTCCATCCCTGCAAAAACTTTTTTGTCCACAACCCTCTGCAATTCCGCAGCGGAGTTCTCATCAAAAAGAGCTAGTTTTGCATCGGGATATTCCTTTGAAAGAGCCGCCATCTTTTGCACGTTGCTATGCGCTGCGATGGAGCGCAGAGAAAATCTTTCCCTATGCTGTTTTATAACGTCAAGGGCTGAACCGCCTATGGAGCCTGTGGCTCCCAGCAAACAAACATCAGACATCTGGGTCGCGGAGTTCCGTTAGTTCATCAACGTCTAAATGTCCGTACCTACGGTAAACCGCTATGACTATGGCAAGGGCTATTGCCATTTCACAAGCCGTGGCGGCTATAACAAAAAGGCTGAAAATTGCCCCAGCCGTTGCGTCCAGAGCCTTGAAATGCGCAAAGGCTATGAAATTTATATTCGCCGCATTTAGCATCAACTCCATGCTGATTAAAATGCCTATGGCATTGCGGCGGGTTAAAACCCCATAAACCCCAATTGCAAAGAGCAAAAAAGCGAGCAATAGGCAGGACTGCAAGGTCATTTTCCCTCCGTGCTTTTATCTTCTTTGGCTGTGCGGGCCGTTGTGACCGCGCCTATTAGGGAGATTAAGAGAAGCAGGCTTATGGCCTCAAAAGGCAGCAAAAATCCGCTATTGCTCGGAGATATAAGCCTTTTGCCTATCTCGGAGAGGGAGGCAAAATCCGCGGTTGCGGTTTGCGCAATTTCGCCGACTTCTTTCAAAAGCATAACCGCCAAAACCGCGACAATCATGGAGAAAAACACCGCCATAGTTTTCCGCAGATTGCTTACCTCAAGGGTTTTCTCGCCTAAGCGGCTTGTCAAAAGAATTGCAAACACTATAAAAACAACAACTCCGCCTATATAAACCATCACTTGAGCCACTGCCACAAAATCCGCCGAAAGCAAGAAATAGAGAATAGCCGAGCCAAAAAACGTGCCTATAAGGGCAATGGCACTGTGCAGGATGTTCTTCACCAGAACCGTAAGCAAGGCACCAGCCACCATAACAACAGCCGTTATGTAAAAAAATATATCTTTAAAGGGGATGGAGTCCATGGTGGGAATATAGAAAATTGTCAACCAGACGGATTATTTATTCTGCTTGGCGCGTTCTTCCTGTATTAAGTCATTGATTCTTCTTTTAACTAGCTGCCTTTTATCAGGAGGCAATTGCTCCATCTGCTCTTTGGGTACGCTTTGCAGCATCTCTAAGGGCATCTCATATATTTCGTCAATGGTCACGAAATTGAGCATAGGCGCACCTGAATTTGAACCGGTTTTTCCAGACGCATGTTCACTCTTGCCTTTTAGAATCGCTCCATGAAAACCTTCACTATCGTCTCTGTGTCGCACAAATTTTATTATCGCAATCAAAAGCGTAGTCCAAATGATTATACATTGGACAGCAACTATTTTAGATTCAGTACTTTCAAAAAAAGACACTGCAATTAGTCCTTTATGCAACGAACACTGAGAAAGCTACTCTTAGAAGTGTCGTCAGATTTTGGCGTTTCATTTTTTGAGGATATGCTACGGCTGGCTACATAGTCGGCATTGTGCTCCAAAATGCTCCACCAAGCAACGGAGTTGCCAGCGCTGGTGTTTGGCACGGCAGAAAAACCGTAATTATCCGTGCCATTGCCATTGTCGCTCCAGCCAATCTTAGCCTTTAACTCAGCATATCTAGGTTTATTATCGACAATTATCAGCTCATCCCATTCCTCTTTGCTTGGGATATGCCAACCTTCGGGGCAAATGCCGCGGTGGCGTGGGGTTGTTATAGCGCAAGCTGCATCGTTTGTGGAACGGATGTTATTGCATTTGGCAGGGAGAGCCATAGCAGTAGCCCAATTATACAATCTGCCGTATTTGACGCAGTTGGCGGCAACATTTCCATAGCATACATCGGTGCCATTGTCAGGAACATCGTAATTCAAATTCTTAGCCATCCAAATTTGCTTGCCGATTTTAACGGTCTTGTAAGTCTGGAAGCCGCAAGATACGGTGATGCTGCTCGTAACGGTATTAGGGCAACCGCCTTGAGCTTCTACCGCCGCCGCTGTGCCGCCGCTAGACGAAGGCAAGCCAACTACCTTGCTGATAACAATCTCTTTGACGTCTTTCTCGTCCAAGCAAGAAAGGGTGAATGCAGAGGCAAGCCCTAAGGCTGTAGCTAATGCGAACTTTATGAAATGTTTTCTCATAGTTTTTCTCCTTGTTGAGGTAAATATAGATTTTTCTACATTAACACCACCCTGCCTCTCTAGCTCAGTTGGTAGAGCAGCTGATTCGTAATCAGCAGGTCGGCGGTTCAAGTCCGCTGGGAGGCTTTATGCTTAAATTTCGTAGATGTCTTTTGAAACTGAGCGGTGAGGCTCTGGCTGGCAGTGCTGGGCACGGGATAGATAACTCAACCATAAGCTGGGTGGCACAGGAAATTGCAAACTCCGTAAAGGATGGCGCGCAGGTTGCCCTTGTGATTGGCGGCGGGAATTTTGTGCGCGGGGCCACCGCAAGCGCAGGCGGAATGAACCGCGCTGCCGGAGACTCAATAGGGATGCTAGGCACCGTTATGAACGCCATAGCCATGCAAGATGCCCTCGAAAAATGCGGGCAAAAAGCCGAGGTTATGAGCGCGATTAGAATGGAGCCGCTCTGCGGCTATTTTGACCGCCGCAAAGCCATAGAGCTTTTGGAAAGCAAAACCGTCGTGCTTTTTGCAGCCGGCACCGGAAACCCCTTTTTCACCACGGACACCGCCGCTATTTTGCGAGCCGTAGAAAGCGAGTGCAATGTTATGATGAAAGCCACCAAGGTGGATGGCATCTACTCCGCAGACCCGGTTAAGGATAAAACCGCCGTAAGGTTTGACGATATAACTTATGAGGAAATTCTGAAAAAGAATTTAGCTGTCATGGATACTGCGGCGGTGGCTCTTGCGCGGGAACACAAACTGCCGGTTTTTGTCTTTAAACTATCAAAGGGGAATTTTATAGATTCCTTAACCAAAGATGGAATTGGAACCTTTGTCCATGAATAAAAAAGCACATATAGGAGGCTTCTCATGGTTATAGCCATTGTAGCGGCAATTCTGCTTGTGGTGATAGTTTTGGCTTGCATTGGGGCTTATATCATAGTTCACAACAGCAATAAGGAAAAAGAAAGCATTTCAAAAATAGCCGTGTCTGGGAAATATGCGGTAGCTAGGAGTTCCGCAGCAGACCTGCTTGCAGAAAAAAAACCGAGCAAAAAAGAAATTGAAGAATGGCTAACTTCCAACTGCCCAAACGAAAAGCAGAGAAACGAATTCATCAAAAACTGGCAAGATTCCATAAACAAAACCATAAAAACAATAAACGAAGGCGATTCAAGCGGAGTCACCGCTTACCGAATTGAGTTTGGGCCAAAGGACAAAAATGTTTGCCCGTTTTTGCATCAAGACCATTACATAACAAGAGAGCAGATAAACCGAAACGCGGAACTTTTGCCGCCTTACTATTTGGGAAGCGACAGCGTTGTTGTCCCTAAACTCCCCTGGGATAACTCAGACGGCACTGGCTGGAAATCCGTTTTGCCAAAAGACGGGCAGTACGAAGTGCCCGACTGGCGACAGATGGCGTGACTACCACAAAAGCATGGCTCTTGAACAAAAAGCGTTTCTATCAAAAAAAGTGTACTCCACGCTTATAGCATAACGCTCGCTCATATAGGATATAGCCGGGGTTAGCGAATACTGCATCTTTGCTTCGTCCAAAAAATGCTTTGCGGTTGAGTGGTGGTCTGCCGTTGGCGTTGGGTAGTTAAGTTCACCGCCGTCCTTGCCCTTCCAAAACCATTCCTGCCTGAGCTGCGCTTGGAAATGCTTTGCGTGTTTTGCATAAACAAGCCAGTTTATAGTTTGGCTATTAGGCCCAGACTGATTGCCTACAGGGTAGCCGAGGTGCGCAATTTGAGCGGTGTAAGGCTCAAAGTGCGTATATACATAAGGCTCAACCCTTGCATACTCCGCCAAGCTGCCCGCTTTCCACGCCCCGAAATCCTTGGCGTACATAAAGCCTGCCATCCACGCCCATTTTGCCTCTATGTTATCATTTCTGATTAGGCTCGCAGGGCTTTCCATATCGTCCAGGAAAAACTCCGAGTAAAGGCGAAACCCAAACGGGAATCTATAGCTGAAATCAAAGGCTATGGCGCCGTTGTTGCTGTCTTCGCTGAAATTCCCTTTTTCCGCAAAGAGCGGCACTATGGGAACAAAAAGCCAAGGCTGGTTTAAATCGTAGATAACCGTAATCTCGCTCAAGCCAAGGGTCAAATTGCCAAGCTCAAGCTCATAGCGATGCCCATACAAATTGCGGCTCGCATCCTTTTTCATGCTGTTTTCCCCAGCGTCCAAATCCGCGTAAAGGCTAACCACGGAAAGCGGGCCTATTTTTGTTGAAAGCGCAACCTGATTATAAGGCACTGCTGCTTGGTTCAATGTAAGGTTGCTGTAATAGCCAGGCCCCCAATGCTGAACATCACGTGCAAAATCCAAATTCGCAAAACCCAGGCGCAAAGTGAAATGCCCCCTGTACCTAGCATAGCTCGAATACTTAACCTCCTTCAACGCACCGCTTCCCTGATTTGGTTTATCCCCTTGATTCTCCAAAAATTCCCTATCCCAGGATTTAGCTATTTTTGCGGAATGACTTTCGCCAAAAATTCTGGCATCCAGCCAAAACTCCATGGAATCTTTATACCCCCGCACAAACAACCCCCCTTCGTAGCCATTGATGGTATCCCCCAAATGCTCCCCGCCGCGCAAATCAAAAGCAAGCACAGGGCTAACCGCAATCATAGGCCCAGCATAGCGGCGAAAATTGGGATTTGTTCGCGGATAATAAAAAGATTGTGCTTCATCGCCTATCGTAACTCCGTGAAATTTATAGAGAAGCGGCGAAAAATCCAACATCCGCAGGGTATAGGGGCGTTCCACGTTGTAAGTCGAATAATCTTGAGCTATAACCCCTACAAAGCAAAAACCGATTAAAAACCAAAATTTTTGAAACCCCATCTATGGAAAATTAGAAAAAAATAATGTATATTATAGAAGCAGTATTTAACAAACAGGAGAAGCTTTATGGTTCGTCGAATATCCCTCTTTCTATTCTTAGCTCTTGCATCTGTGGCTTTTGCCCAGCGGACACAAGGCCGCATAGTTCCCTATAAGTTCTTTGATGGCCAGTATAGGCAAGGAGGCTTTGACTATTCCTACGGCGGAACTGGTTCCAAGGTAGAAATAGATAAAACAGAGACCTATAAGTCCATTCCTACTTTAAGGGTAAACTTGGACCCAAATGATTACTCGGGTTCATCTATATGCCTTTACAACGAGACCTTTGATTTGAGCAAGTATCTATTAGATGGCGCTGTTGAATTCTACATCAAGGGCGCAAATGGCGGCGAGCAAGTCCTCTTCGGCTTTTTGGACGATGATGGCAAAGGCAAAAAAACGCAATCCAAACTAAGCCTAAATAAATATGTGCAAATAACAAAAGACTGGCAGCCTGTAAAAATTCCATTGATAGATTTCCCCGATAGAGGCATGTACTGGGATGATACCAAAAAAATGGAAGTCCCTGCCAACATAGATTGGAGCAGAATAGCCGAATTCCGCATTTCAACAGACAAAGGAACCAACCCGCAAGGATTTAAGGTATGGCTTGCCAATGTTGAAATTGTGAAAGGCTCCGTTCCTGTTTCAAAACCAAAACCGAAAGTTGTTTATTGGGACGAAAAAGCTGAAATCATAGACGGACCAAAAGATCCTGCTAAGTTAGACGGCAAGGCAAAGGCGCTCGCCCCCAATGGCACCTTCTATGATAACGATTTCAAAGGCTTTGGCTATGTTTACGGCGGAAAGACCGCTTGGAGAGAACAGGAATCAAAAACCCCAGGCAATCCTAAAGTGCTGGCTTTCTATCTGGACGACAGTGATTATTCAGGAGCTTCTCTGTCCATTGGCGAAAACAAATTCATAGACCTTTCCAAAGTGCGCGACAAAGGCGGAATATACTTCTGGGCAAAAGGCAAGCAAGGCGGCGAGAAAGTTGCTTTTGGCATATTGGATAATCAGGGCAAAGACATAAAGAGCCAAACAAAAACCAACGTCCATGACTGGATTCAAGGGCAAACGCTCTCCAAAGACTGGAAACTAGTTAAAATCCCGCTCAAAAAACTCCCTAATGCTGGCAAGGCGTGGGATGCTATTAAGCAGGCCGAAGTGACGAAAAATGTTCAGTGGAACAAAATCCAAGAAATTCGTTTTTCCGTTGGCAAATCCGATAACAAACGTGACGGCAAGGACGATCCTGTAACTATATATGTGGATCAAATCACCTTTACCGAAAACATAGATTGGATAGACACAGACTTAAAATGGGACTCGTTTAAGAGCGCTACCCCCGACCTTGTTTTGCACGACTTTGAAAACAAACCAGGTTGGGAATCTTCGCTTGGGCCAAAATCCAAGGTATCGTTCAAAATTGATAAAGGCAAGCTAGACGGAAACTCCTTGAATGTCACCTACATGCTGGGCGACTGGGTGGATGTTATCTATGATTTTGAAAAGCAAAAGGCAAAAAAGGAAAATGCAGACTGGACAAAGCACTGGGGCATAATGTTTGATGTTTACACAGACAAAGCTTGGCAGGGCATAACCGTTCAGATAGGCGATAGAGACAGGGAAATTTTCGTCAGCAGCGCTGGCGCTCCAAAGGGCAGAACCACGGTGCTGGTTCCTTTCCGTACTTTCACAAAATTCCCATATTACCAGCCACCTGAGGCAATTCAAAACGGAATTTTGGATTTGGATGGCGTAAAGGTTTTGGACTTTAAGCCAAGCGGCGAAGGCTCGGAAGGTTATTTTGAGATAGACAATGTTAAACTCACGAATCTGCGCGAAGTGCCGCGCCCAAAAGTTCCTGAGCTTGCAAACTTAACGATAACAGGTGATTTTAACAAGGTTATAAACCCTGCAATATCCAGCGCCGTTTTTGGCATCAACGCTGCTCTTTGGGATGGCGATTTGCTAAAGCCGGAGACCAAAACTTTTGTGAAGAGAATCAACCACGGCATTGTACGCTACCCTGGCGGCCTTCGCGCAGATGATGACCATTGGGAACAGATTTTAGCAAACAAGGACTGGATGGTGGACACCGATGAGTTCTTGGAATGGAGCAGAGAAACCGGCACAAGCCCGATGTTCACCGTAAACTTTGGCACAGGAACAGCAGAAGAAGCGGCAAAGTGGGTGGAACACGTCAATAAAAAGAGAAAGGCAAACGTGGTTTACTGGGAAATTGGAAACGAAATCTACGGCGATTGGCATCCGCAATACGCAAAGTATGGCGCGGACAAAGGGCATACTTATGGCAAGAGAGCAAGGGAGTTCATCACAGCCATGAAAAAGGTTGACCCAACCATCAAAGTTGGCGTTCTTGGCGTGCTGGACGGCGAATGGAACGAAAACGTTCTCAAATACACCGCTGATGTGGCAGATGCTTTGATCATTCACCACTACCCGCAGCATTTTGGCGAGGAAAACGATTTTGGCTTGCTCGCGTCTCCGCAAACTCTGGAGCCAATTTTCTCCCGTGTTAGGGAAACCATAAAAAAGAATTCGCCCAAGAAGCCTTTGGAGATTTGGCTAACCGAATGGAACTCCGTTGACTTTAATCCTGGACCGCAATCCATATCTCTGATAAACGGCTTGTTTGTAGCGGATTACCTAGGCACGCTTGCCAAAGTTGGCGCAGGTTCTGCCCAGTATTGGGATATTCACAACGATGTGACGCCAGAAGGCGGCGACTACGGTTATCTGTCCCGTTCTTATGATGACCAGATTGGCGGCAATAAACCACGGCCAAGCTACTTCGCTTTCCAAATGGCAAGCGATGGCATCAGAGGAAAACTCGTTGAGAGCAATAGCGGAAGCGATGATTTAACCACATATCTTTCGCAGAACGGTAAGAAGAAAACCTTGCTCGTTGTGAACAAAAGCCCATACACAGCTATCAACGGCACGCTCAAAATCCCTGGCTTTGCCGGCAAAGCAAAGGTAGAGGTTTTGGCAGCTCCAAAAGGGCAAGCCGCTGGCAAGGTGATTAAAGTTGACCCACCAAAAGCAAGCACTCAAGAAATCAAAGAAGGCAGCGCAATAACATTCCCTGCACATTCTGTAACATTGATTACTATAGAATAAGAATAGCAACAATATAGAGGCGACCGCGAGGTCGCCTTTTTTTATTGAACGTCTGAACCCCGATTCTCCCGATTTAAGGATTTTCAGGATAAAAAACAACTTGCTTTAATCCTTCACGCAACGAACACTATACAGCTCATAATCGTGTGTGGCTTTGTTCACCCTGCCAAAACTTGGGAACACGGTTTTGGCTGGGTTTATGCTATTGTTGCCGTAAATTTTTCATTCTATGTACATGGACTTTTTGCGGGTCTTTTCGGCCTTATATCGGGGCTTTTGGTCGCCAGTTCTAATACCTGCAACATTTCTCAAAATTCTATCTATGTCTTTGGCAAAGTTTTTATCTTTCATAAGGTCTAAAGCCGAGAAGACCGAGGAGAACTCAGATTTGCTAGATTTACCAGATAAAGTTTTGAATTTTCTTTTGGAGAATCCGGCTCTTCTGGCTTCATGATGTACTTGAAGTACTTTCCAAATTGCCAGATTATCATCTGCAAGAATATTAGCTTTGCCAATATCAGGGCTATCTATAAAGCGGTTGTGAATCATAATAAGGGTTTTAGCGAGTTCATCATAAGCAGAACGAGGTCTTAAACTTATGGCTGGATTTCCATCTATACATATATCTTCAACGCCAGGAGCCGATTGCCCACAAGCGAGCTTTCTTAATGAACTCTCAGCAAGGGTTTTCACGATTGCTCCTGGTTTAACGGCAGACAATTCTGTTATAAATTCATTATTTCTATCCAGATAAGCAGAATCGCTTTTGCTATATACAGACATCACTATTTTGCCTGGGTCTTCTTCGCTTTCCTTGTGCAAAACACATAGTTTTGTTGTGCTGCCATCTAGACATTCCTTATAAAATATCTTTGGCAAACTTCCGCCTCTAGCCCGAATTTCTATGTACTTATCGGAAATAACCACGGCCAAATCCAAAGCATAATCCGGTTCTGGAGTTCTAGTATCTCTTTCTTCAGTAAGATTAACTCTTTCAGCGTGATCATTTCCATTAATTTTGGAAGCATAATCAATATCTGCATAACCAGCCGCGCTAGCGGTAGCCAGAATCTTAAAAAACACATCGTAGTTTATATTCGGGTCAATTTGTATTCTTACTTTACTGTCTTTTGACATTTCTCTTTTACTTTGCAATGCATCATATAATTCCTTTATATTTAAGGAATCTTGCTTCGAAACCGTAGCGGTTTTGACGATTTCTTTTCTATCAAAAGAAATTATATCTCGTGTCACATCTATTTTTGTTTTATTTGCTATTTTATCTTCCAGTATTTCGTACATATCAAAATTCCCATCTGCCAAACTCAAACCGAATAGATTTTCACTGTTTGCCCGTAAATATTCAGTTTCATCAATGTTATCATACAAAGGCGAAACAACAAAGATGCCAGTTTTGTCTATAAAGCCAACTTTGCCATCGGTATTGACTACCATAGCGTAATCGCCATTGAATGGAAGGGCCTTGCGGAACTGCGGATTTATTATTATTTGCCCTTCCTTATTTATATAGCCCCATTTGTCGCCCATTCGCACAGGGGCAAGTTTGCTTCCATTGAACCATATTGACTCATCAAATTGCGGGTTTATTGTTATTTCGTTCTTTTTATTGACCCAGCCCCATTTGTTGCCGAGCTGGGCTAAGAACAAGCCATTGCCATCAAACATTAATTCTTCGTACTGCGGACTTATTATGAAGTTTCCTTTTTTGTCAATGGCACCCCATTTTTTGCCACTTGAGACAACTGCCATTCCATCTAGGAAAAAAGTAACCACATCAAATTGCGCATTTATCGCAATTTCACCTTTTTTGTTTTTAAAACCCCATTTTTCGCTGGATTTATCTTGAAAACTATACAATCCATCTTTTATATAGCTTACCTTTTCACCTGCTACCGTGGTAGCCGCAGGTTTTCCTTCTTTGTCTATGAACATCGTTAATTCCTGCCCCTGACTGAAAACTTTAATTCTCGCTATGCCATCGTTGAAAGGATAGGCGGCTATTAGGGAATCCATTTGCAAAATCATTTCCCCTTTTTTGTCTATGAGCATTGGAGGTTGATTTTCCAGTTGTACCCAAGCCACGTTTTCGCTAAAATCCTGCGCTTTGCTATAAACCGGAGTTATCGCAACTTTACCTTTTGTATCTATGTAGCCCCATTTTCCGTCTTTGCCGCTAGTTTTCACCAGTGCCAAGCCGTCTCTGAACAAGTGCGCTTGTGCGAACTGAGGGTTGATTACGATTTTCCCTTTCTTGGGAATATCTATATACTGATATTCTCCATTGGCTCCTTTTATAGGAACTGTTGAAAAATCAACATCTGTTTTGCTTTTGCAAGCAAAAATTAGAAGACCAACTGTGGTAACTAATGCCAGTTTAACTTTGTTCATATTCCATTCTCCTTTCCCGTTTTTGTTCACCCCGCCAAAACTTGGGAACACGGAATTTGGCAAGGTTCGCACCACCACGGTGCAAATTCTTTTAATCCTTCACACAACGAATACTGTATAATTTGTCGTTAATATTGCCGTAGTTCTTGCGGACACTCTCGCTGTTGTAGCTCATGAACCGGCTGTAGACGATGTCATCATCGACCGCCGTGGCACTCCACCAATAGCCGTAATCGCCGACATAGTGGAAATCGCCGTCGTTACCCTCCTCGCCGAAACCGCCCGGCAGAGCCGCAAACCCGAACTTGTCTTCGCCGTTGCCATTGTCTTTCCAGCCGCTGGTAGCTTTAAGGATTTTGTCTGCTTTTTCTTCGCCGCCAACTGCTTCCGTCAATATATTCCACTCAGTACTATCAGGTAAATGCCAACTTTTGGGACAAGCAACGGTATTCCAATAATAAAGCCTACCATATTTCTGACAGTTGGCTGGTTTGTTTTCATAACATTTCGAACCTTTGGCATTGTAATTCAAATTCTCAGCCATCCAGGTTTGCTCGCCTATTTTGACGGTTTTGTAGGTCTTTTTGTCCCTTGAATCGGTGAAAGTACCTTTCTGTTGAGCGAAAGCAGCAATGCAAAGCACAAGCACAACTGTTATTATTTTTCCCATTTTTCTATCTCCTTTCCCGTTTTTGTTCACCCCGCCAAAACTTGGGAATACGGTTTTGGCTGGGTTTGCGCCGTTGGTGGCGCAAATTCTTTTCAATCCTGCACGCAACGAACGCTGAAAAAGAGGTCCTTGTTGTTGTAGAACATATAGACAGTATCATATTCGTGGCCCATATCCAGGTTGTAGGCTTTGTCAGCTTTGTCCTCCGTGGCACTCCACCAGCTGCTGCAATTGCCAACATTGGCGGAACTGCCATCGGAATGGCTAAAACCGCCCGGCAGAGCGGAAAACCCGAACTCATCCGTGCCGTTGCCATTGCTGTTCCAACCACTCGTAGCCTTCAACTTGGCTCCAGCATCGTCACAACTGCACTTGGTTTCATCATTGTCACAATTGATATTGTCAGAACAATTCGGATTGACGAACTTCATCAAAACATTCCAATCTTTATCTCTTGGCAAACGCCAACCTTTGGGACAAGCCGTTTTAGCTGTTTTCCAATTATAAAGCCTGCCGTATTTTTGGCAGTTAGTCTGTATTTCTGCCTTTGATAATGTATTGTAGATAGGAGTATTACCGTCATAACCTAATAATTCTTTACCGCCTTCGCCATAGCACATTGAACCACTTGCTTCGTAATTCAAATTCTCCGCCATCCAAACCTGCTTGCCTATTTTCACAGTTTTGTAGTTTTTTTTATCCCTAACATCTGTGTATGGATTAGATGGCTTAGTTGGGGCGCAGCCTACCGAAGTTATACTGAGAGCTATTGCTCCTATTAAATGAATGATTTTCATATTCCATTCTCCTTTCCCACTTTTGTTCACCCCGCCAAAACTTGGGAACACGGTTTTGGCAAGGTATCGCACCACCCACTAGTGCAAATTTAATCCTGCACGCAACGGACATTGAGCAAGGTTGATTTATCGATGCCATCCAAGCCGACAACCTCGTAGATACTCGGGACGATACTCATTCTATCGAAGCGGTAGTGTATGCTCCAGCGGTAAGCGTCACTACTCATAAGCTCGGAACTACTCCACCAATAGCCACCGTAACCGCTGTAGTAGCTGTATTCGCCGCTCGGAAGAGCCGCGAAACCGAAATTATCTGTGCCGTTGTCCTCCTCGTTCCACCCGCTTGTTGCTCTCAAATGTATGCCTGCGCCGCTTGCATACATATTCGCATAATTATGCAATTCGTTCCATTCCTTATTCGTTGGCAAATGCCAACCGCTTGGGCAAGCTTTCAGAGCCGTTTTCCAGTCGTAAAGCCGCCCGTATTTTTGGCAGTGGGCTTGTATTTCAGCGGACGAGTATTTTGGTCCTTTGGTAAACTTTCCTTTTTTATCTCTTAAACTCGTTGTTTCGCCTTCTCCATAGCATTTGCTGCCGCTTGCGTTGTAGTTCAAATTTTCTGCCATCCAAGTTTGAGTATTTATAACTACAGTTTTGTATTTCTTGTTGTCTCTTTTGTCTGTTAAAACATTTCCATACTGAATTTTCTGTGGGTATTTATATTTTACAGGTAGGCTTTTTTCGCTGGCTTGCAAATATGGGTAGCCGTTGTTTTTGCTTTCGTCAATTTTCCAAGTTCCATCAAAATCCCAGTCTTCAAATATAGCCTGCTGTTTCATTTGCGCTGTGGATTTTGGATAGCCTTTGACTATGTCGCTTTGTCCGCTTGTTTGGCGGTCGTAATAGGATTTTTCTATTGTGCCAGAGCTATTCACTCCCACCAAGCCGCCAACAGTGCTGCCTGCTCCCTTTACATTTCCAGTAGAGTAACTGTTTTCTATGGTACCTTTAAGTATGCTCTCTCTTTTTCTACCTATGCTCTCTTCTACCCCTATGTTCTCTCCCACCAAGCCGCCGGCAGTACTTCCTGTCACTTCTCCCATAGCGTAGCAATTCGTTATTGTACCTTTGCTGTTCTTTCCCACCAAGCCGCCAGTAGTACTTCCTGCTACATATCCCATAGCGTAGCAATTCGCTATCGCACCGCTGTTCTCTCCCACCAAGCCGCCTATGACATCAGTAACAGATTGATTCTTATAAGACGGTATGTTTCCTTTAATATAGCCTATAGCGTAGCAATTCGTTATCGTACCGCTGTTCTCTCCCACCAAGCCGCCTATGATAGAAGAAGAATAACCTACTGAGGAAGGGCTATTGCTGATATTTCCCATAGCATAGCAATCTGTTACTGTGCCTCCATTGCTTCCCACTAAGCCGCTGCCACCCTTTACATTTCCCGTAGCGAAACTGTTTTTTATGGAACTTTTTATTTTTTCGTCACTGCAATAATTTGTTCCCACCAAGCCACTTCCACCACTCACATTTCCAGTAGCATAACTATTTGTGATTGTGCCACATTCATTTCTTCCCACCAAGCCACTGCCGCCATTCACATTTCCCGTAGCATAACAATCCGTTATTGTGCCACCTTCATTTTTCCCAACCAAACCGCTGCCACCCTCTACTTTTCCTGTAGCGTAGCTATTTGTGATTGTACCTTTAATGTTATTTCCCACCAAACCGCTGCCACCTTTTACTATTACAATAGCGGAGCTATTCGTTATTGCTCCTCTTTCATTTTCCCCCACCAAGCCACCAGCAGAATGTTTGCCTTCCACAGATCCAATTGCATAACTGTTCGTGATTGTGCCTTTTTCATTAATACCCACCAAGCCACCGACAAAACCACCGCCAGAGAACGAATCTCCTATAGCATAACAATCCGTTATCGTTCCGCCATTCACTCCCACCAAGCCGCCGATATATCTGTATCCTTTTACATACGATGCGGTAACGCCGAGATTTTTTATTGTTGCGTTTGAAGCTGTATATCCAAACAATCCTTGATAACTTTTTGAATTATTGATGTAAATTCCACTAATTATATTGCCGCCGCCATCGAATGTGCCAGAAAATGGGCGGTCATTGTCAGATGAGTTTGAACGGCGACTGTCATCATTTCTATCCTCTTTGTCAGATGAGCCTATGGGAGTCCAAGCATTTGGCGGTTTAATATTTGGCGGTTTAAAATCAGCAATTTTCCAAATTGGCAAAAGTACCGTATCGTTAAGCATAATACTCGTACCGAGTTTTATCGTTTTGCCAGAAAAATCATTTCCGCCATTCACCAATTGCGCAAGCCCTGCCAACTGTTCGGCTGTAGTTATGGTAAATTCTGTTTTATCGGGATTCTCCCAATACCATTCGGGATCGGTTTTCCCGTCCCAAGCCTTTGCCCAAACGCTCTGTGCCAGACACAGAACCGTTAAATAAAAAGCGAGCTGTAATTGTTTTTTCATTTTTCTATCTCCTTTCCCGTTTTTGTTCACCCCGCCAAAACTTGGGAATACGGTTTTGGCGAGTTTTTTCTCCTATCAATTACTTGGGCAATGAGAAACCTCCTCTTATTGCCCAATAATTCACAGTACGATTATTCATCGGCATTATGCAATACTGCACATCAAAGAACATCATAAATCTAAGTCCGCCTCCGACCGAGAATGACGGACCGGAGTGCGATTTATCTTTGTACCAACTGGCTCCTCCTGCCAAGAACAGCAAATGATATTCACCAATCGATAACTTCGCCTGGGGGCCTCCTCTAAAAAAATATACTTTAATAACGTCTTCTGTTTTTTCATTTTCGCCTTCTGGTTTATCAATTTCAAAAACGCCAAAATCAGCATCCGCCCCAAACCTCAAATGACCGCCAGCAAAGTTCACAAATTCAGCATTTAAAAAAAGGAATCCGCCAGCGCTATATTCTGGATTGATATTTTCCATATTTAGGTAACCACCCCCGCCAATAGCAAACCGTTGGCTTTTAAGCAGACTTTTATATGGAGCAAGTTCATCTTTCTGTTCCAAAGAGGGAGCGGTACTCCTTGTCTCTTGGGGAGAGGTACCCTTTGTCGCTTGGGGAGTGGTAATCCTTGCTATTTGGTCTGCAATGTCATCGCTCATAGGAGCGGAATATTTATAGCTGGCAATTCTTGCGATATGCTCAACTTTCTCATTATACTTCAACCTCACGCCCACCTTCTCCCTGCCTTTGCCTATCCTCACATCCGCACACACTGGCACAGAGCCGCTGAAAGGCGTTTCACCTACCTGCTCGCCATTCACAAAAACCAGCTCGCTCGCTGGCTCGCCATCTCGCTCCGCCTTCAAAACCAAGCCGCCCTTCTTCAGCTTCAAATGGCTTGACATGTCAAAGATTTCCCTGCTGCCCTTGTTTATGCCAGCCTCAAAACTGATGTCCTCGTAGCACAAGTGGCTGAGTTCTACTTTGTATTTGTTCGGTGAAAGCCTGTTCTCAAAGGAATAAGCCGCCTTGCCGTTTATGGCTAAATTCCACCGCTCATCCCTGCCTATGCCGTCAGAATAGGCGGGCTTTATCTCCAAAACACCGAAGTTGGGCTTTAGCTTTATAGTTATATTCTGGTTGTTGCGCGTTATGGAAACTGTCGTGTCCGCTATCTCGTATTGCTCCAAATTGGCTATTATGCGGACATTGCCCTCGCCAAGCTCCACGCTGCAAGGCGTTTTTGTGCAATGGGCATCGGGCATCCCGTTGAAACTTAAACTAGCCCCTGGAGGGTTGCTCGCTACGC